>ENA-OPWX01000027-OPWX01000027.1-human-gut-metagenome-genome-assembly--contig:-NODE-27-length-124035-cov-7.206251_pt1 | contig 124035 bp, 123 predicted proteins | sample MGYA00241514_ERZ502020 | MGnify/ENA primary metagenome ERZ502020 (study PRJEB25962, sample SAMEA2042105) | human gut metagenome | biome: human gut; feature: human-associated habitat; material: faeces... | reverse complement strand
AAAATGCTGATAGATACTGTGTTTTAGCGGATAATCAGATTTTTATTGTGTTTTTTATGCAAAAAATAAGATATTAACAAGTGTTTATTTGGAGGTAGAAATGGAATTTGCAGGGAGATTGAAAAAGATCAGAATAAAGTTGATCATGATTGGAATTTGTCTGATATTTCTAGGAGGATATAGTCTGATCCAAGAATGGAAAGATCAAAAAAAGAATACAACAAAAAAAGTATTTGATCAGTATACGGATGCGTTTTTTAAAGAAAATATATCAACAAATGAGATCACGATGCATTTCTTTTTAGAAAATCCAGAAAAATATAGATTAGAACAACCAAAAAATCTTTATCCATCCATGAATCAGGGAAGTGTCTTGAATGAAAAAATTAAAATTTCAAAAGAAATTGAGAAGTTAAAAAAATTTAAACAAAAGGAATTGACGAAAAAACAGCAAAATACATATATGGTTTTGATGGATTATTTAAGAAGACAGAAAAATCTTTCGATGTATCCGTATTATGAAAGAATCCTTGGGAAAACATCTGGGCAGCAGGCACAGATTCTTCTGACATTAAGTGAATATCGTCTGAAAAATGAGAAAGATATCAAAAGCTATTTTCAATTATTGAAGGGACTGGATGGATATTTTGACTCACTGATCGAATACAGCAAGGAACAAGTAAAGAGAAATTTATTCCTATCTGATCAGTCTTTAAAAGAAGTATTGCAGCAGATTCAGAATGTCATAAAGCAAAAAGAAAACAATATGTTGGTTGCAACATTTAATTTAAGAATTGCAGATATTAAAGGAATTAATGCAGCTCAGAAAAAGAAATACTGCAGAGAAAATAAGAAATTGATCGGTACAAAGGTGCTGCCTGCTTATGAAAAATTATATTCCCATTTGCAGGCATTAAATGGAAATGGGAAAAATGAAAATGGTCTGTATTATTATAAAAATGGAAAAGAATATTATAAAGTATTGGTTGCACAGAAAACAGGATCAGATAAAACGATAGAAGAAATGATCGAAATCAGTGATCGATCCATTGAAAAATGCCTTCGAAAACTTATAAAATTGCAAAAAAAGTATCCAAATATCATAAATGAATATAGAAATCATAAAAAAAATATAAAAATTGTGCAAAATCCACAAAATATACTTAACAAACTAAGGCAAAAGATGGTAAAATATTATCCAAAGGCACCAAAAGTTAGCTGTAAAATAAAATATGTGCACAAAACCATGGAAGAATATACCAGTCCTGCGTTCTATATGGTACCAGAGATTGATTCTTACAAGGAGAATGTAATTTACATTAATAAGGCACAGACTGCAGAGTTATATCCAACTTTGGCACATGAAGGATACCCAGGACATTTATACCAGAATGTATATTATGCGGCAAGGAACGATGATCCAGTGCGCTATCTGCTTGATTATCCTGGATATTCAGAAGGATATGCAACGTATGTAGAAGTTTTTAGTTACAGTATGATGGATGCTGAAGGATATGGCGATATTTATCAACAGATGAATATGGAGATGTACGAGTACAATCTGGCACTATGTTCAAGAGTTGATCTTGGAGTTCATTATGAAGGATGGAAGAAGAAAGATGTCAGGGCGTATTTAAGATCATTTGGAATGGATGATTCTCAGGCAGATGAATTATTTCAGATGATTATCGAGAATCCTGCAAATTATTTATCTTATTATATCGGTTATCAGGAGTTTCATGAGCTTTTGACTGATTATAAGAAAATGGCAGGGAATAAATACAGCTTAAAAGCGTACCACACAGAGATTTTAGATGCAGGCCCATGTAGTTTTGACATTTTGAGAAGACGCATCGAAAGCAACCTATGAATGGAGGAGTAACTTATGTCAACAAAAGCTTATTACACACATGAAGAAATCGGAAAAGGAAAGCCTGGATTTTCAAAAACAAGATCCATTATTGAAGCAGCATTCTATGGAAATAACGTTGTAGAAGTAAAAGATTTAAAACAGGCTTATGAATTAGCAAAGAATTCGCCTGGAACGATCGTTACAGATATGCCAGTATATAAACCAGAAGCGATTGGTTTAGATGAGGGGTCCAAAGTTCTATTATTTAATGATGGATCAGTGACTGGACGCTGTGCAGCCGCAAGAAGAATTTCCAGTGAACCTGGTGTCGATATAAATGATCTGGATTTAAAATTAATGGATGCGATCTATGATACAAGATGGACAACAATGTACCATGCACAGGTATATATCGGATTAGATCCTGAATTTATGGTAAAAGCACATCTTTTAATTCCAGAAGGTGAAGAAAATATTTTATATTCCTGGATGTTAAATTTCCAGTATATGAATCCTGAATACAATGAAATGTATAAGAATTCACAGCCAGTTGCAGATGAGACAGATATCTATATTTTCTCAGATCCACAGTGGACACATGAAGAACATCCATTAGGATTAACATATTTTAATACAGACACAAACTGTGCTGCACTTCTTGGTATGAAATACTTTGGGGAACATAAGAAAGGTACATTAACAATTGCATGGGCGATCGCAAATCGTAACGGATATGCTTCCTGCCATGGTGGACAGAAAGAATTCAGATTAGATAATGGAGAGAAATTCGTAGCATCTTTCTTCGGATTATCAGGATCAGGAAAATCCACATTAACACATGCAACACATAATAATAAATACGAAGAGATTCAGGTTCTGCATGACGATGCATTTATCATCAATACAGAAACAGGTGCATCTATTGCAATGGAACCAACATATTTTGATAAAACAGCGGACTATCCAACAGGATGCCCAGATAATAAATACTTATTAACAGCACAGAATTGCTCTGCAACAAGAGATAGCGAAGGAAAAGTCGTTCTTGTCACAGAAGATATCCGTAACGGAAATGGTCGTGCGATCAAGTCCAAATTATGGTCACCAAACCGTGTAGATAAGATCAATGACCCGGTAAATGCAATCTTCTGGATTATGAAAGACCCAACAATCCCACCAATTGTTAAGATCAAAGGAGCTTCTTTAGCATCTGTTATGGGAGCAACACTTGCAACAAAACGAAGCAGTGCGGAACGTCTGGCACCTGGAGTAGATCCAAACCGTCTGGTTGTGGAACCATATGCAAACCCATTTAGAACATACCCTCTTGTAAATGACTACAAGAAGTTTAGAAAACTTGTAAAAGAAAGAAATGTAGACTGCTATATCATTAATACAGGAGACTTCATGGGTAAAGATATCAAACCTGCAACAACAATTTCCGCAATTGAGCAAGTTGTAGAAGGAACTGGAGAATTCAAACAGTGGGGACCATTTACAGATATCGAAGTGCTTGAGATGGAAGGATATGTTTCAGATTTCAATGATATGAATTATGTGGAAACATTAAAAGCAAGAATGACAGACAGACTAAACTTTGTCTTCGAAAAAGACGTAGAAGATGGTGGATACAATGCACTTCCTACACAGGCAAAAGAAGCTTTAGCAAAAGTTATTGGAGAAGCACACAATTTAGAAGTGGAAAATTCCAATAATTAAAGGTATAATACTCTTAAATCGTTGTTTAGGAGGTAAATTGATTGGATAAAGATCGTTTAAATAATATGGTGGTAGACTTATTCCACGGAATTTCATATGAAGAAGAGAAAGCCGTGATCACAGATGAGTTTAAGGATATTTCGAACAAAGATCTGCATATTATTGATGCGATCGGAATCAAGAAACCGAAGAATATGTCAACGATTGCAGGAGATTTAAACATTACGGTTGGTACACTTACAACCGCTATCAATAACCTCTTGAAGAAAGGATATGTAAATCGCAAACGCGGAGAGAAAGATCGTAGAGTTGTTTATATATCTCTTTCTGAGAAGGGGAGGAAAGCGTACAGTCATCACAGAGAATTTCATAAACGTATGATCCAGGGACTGCTTGATACGCTTAATGAGCAGGAACAGGATCTGTTGGTGAAGGTTATGCAGTATTTTCATGATTACTTTCGTGAACATATGTAAAATTTATTTGTTGGTTTGATAGCTGTAGTCTTTGTGTATCTGAGAAAAACGAAATAAAAGAATAAAAGATCCAGACCAGAAATTTTGCTCGCCGTTTTGAACGGTCGCTTATACGCAAATTTTCCTTGCATAACTCATAGTATGTATATTTTACGGTATTTGTTTATATTTTTAGATAATCAATGACTGAAAAATCTCTTATCAGATTCAGAAGATTAAAGTTTGTGATTCAGTGAAAGGTTTGAGCAGTGAAAATAAAAAATGGAGAAATAATAATGCTCAAAGTCAGTTAAGAAAAATTACAGACAAGAAAGGAAAACTTGAGTCATATCAAAGAAAGACAATTATTTACGGAAACGGATTCCATGCTCCAGAGCAGAGAATTGGAAAATATGAGTTTGAATTTTTATGGAAGTGGTAAGAATCATAGTGTTTTAAAATGCTTTGAATAAAATTATAAGAAAAAAGATCCAGATAATGCGCTTTTCTGGATCTTTTTTCTGTGTCACTTGGACATTATCTCATTTTTTCGAAGATAATATAACATATATTTATAAATATTTCAAGTATGCATAACTTAATGAATCAAAGTATGTGTGTTATCTAAAAAAATAAAGCAAAAATTCTTTATTTTCCTAAAATGATATCGTATCATAAAGATATTCATACAAACTAAGGAGGGGAAGGAATATGCTGCAATTAAATTACAAATTAACAGATGAAGACTACATAGAATTCAACGAATTTCATCAGTTAATTCATTCAGAAATAGGAAAAAGAAACCTGTTTTTTTTAAGATTAATCGGTCCAATGATCAGTATTCTAGCTATGATCATTTTCATACTAGCAAGAGCAGAAGTAATGTTAATTATTGGTGAAGCAATTGTATTATTCATTTTTTCTGTGGTGGATATATTACTAGCTAAAAAGATTATGAAAAGAGGGATTCGTAAGACAATTCTAAAAATGAAAGAAAAAGAAGGACTACCATTTGCAGAAGAAACAACATTAAATTTTACAGAAGATCAGATCATAGAGATAACAAAAGGTCAGGAAGTGAAAGTAGATTATAAAAAGGTAGAAGATGTTTGCGAAACAGAGAAAGCTTTTTATGTTTACATGAGCTCTGTACAAGCGATTATTATTCCAAAGAGAGTATTGGATCAGGATAAGGAAAAGAAATTGAGACAGATATTAAGTAAAAAGTAAAAGAAAATCATAAACTGGCACCATTAAAAATAAAAAAACTGGCTATTTTAAAAATACCAATGACACGATAAATTATAACACAATAAAGGAACGCAGCGTACTTAAAAACTATATATCATACAAGAAATCAGGAAGTGAGGAAAATACAATGAAAGAAAATAAAGTACAGTTTATTGCAATAACAGCAATGGCAGTTGCATTAACTTATGTGTTTACAGCGTTTGTTAACGTAAGATTACCGATCGCAGCTAATGGAGGTCTGATTCATTTAGGAAATGTCCCTCTATTTATTATGGCAATTTTATTCGGTAAGAAAACAGGAGCTATCGCTGGTGGAGTTGGAATGGGATTATTTGATCTGTTGTCAGGATGGACAGCGTGGGCACCATTTACATTTATTATCGTAGGAATCATGGGATATGTTGTTGGAGCTATGACAGAGAAGCATGACCAGTATGGATGGAAAGTTGCAGCAATCTTTGCAGCATTTGTAATTAAGATCGTTGGATATTATATTGCAGAGATCATTCTTTATGGAAACTTTATTGCACCAATCAGTTCTGTTCCAGGAAATGTCGTACAGATTGCTGTAGCAGCAGTTGTTGTACTGATCGTGATCGAACCAATTGAGATTGCAGTTAAGAAAATTGGAATTACACAGTTCGCATAATAAAATGATATAATGATACCGGGATTGCCAAAGCATTTTCTATGCAGTGATCCCGGTATATTAGATTATAAAAATAAAAAAGAAAGTGAGTGACGGATATGAGTAAATACAAGATTATGACACCAGGACCTGTTCAGGTGCCAGAAAATGTAAGACTGGCGAGAAGCCTTTCTACAACGAATGCAGATTTGGATCCGCAATTCTATGATGAATACAAGGAAACCTGTGAGCTGATCAGTGAGTTGCTTCATACGAAGAATGAAACACTGATCCTAAGTGGAGAAGGAATCCTTGGTTTAGAGGCAGCATGTGCATCTATGACAGAGCCGGGAGATAGAGTTTTAATTCTTGATAATGGAATTTATGGAGCAGGATTTGCAGATTTTGTATCTATGTATGGTGGAATTCCTGTTATGTATACAAAAGATTATAAAAATGCATTTGATGTTGATGAATTAGATGCATATCTGAAGGAAGATCACGATTTTAAATATGCAACAGTTGTTCATTGTGATACTCCAAGTGGAATGTTAAATGACATTCATAAAATCTGTCCATTATTGAAATCCTATGGAATCATGACAGTTACAGATTCTGTTTCAGGAATGTTTGGAAATGAAGTCAATGTTGATAAAGCACAGATCGATATCTTATGTGGAGGATCTCAAAAAGCAGTTTCAGCGCCTCCAGGACTTACTTTCGTAACGATCAGTGATGAAGCTAAAAAAGTTATGGAAAATCGAAAAACACCAATCGCATCATTTTATTGTAATCTGACGATTTTCAAAGATTACTATAAAAATTTATGGTTCCCATATACAATGCCAATCAGTGATATCTATGGATTGAAAGCAGCGATGGATAATATTGCAGCGGATAAAGATCTGATCAAACGTCACGCCAGAATCGCCAATGCGACAAGAAAAGCCATTGAAGCATTTGGTCTAAAATTACATTTGGAAAGTGGATTTTCAGATACGGTTACAGTATTTGATGTACCAGAAGGAATGACAGCGGATGATATTCTGGAAAGAATGAGAGAAAAACATGGAATCATGCTGGCAGGTTCTTTCGGAGAATTGGCAGGAAAAGTCATTCGAATCGGGCATATGGGTGCAAGTGCAAATGTAGGAGATATGTTAGAAGTGATGTCTGGATTGGAAGAAACATTGAGATATCTTGGATGGAAATCAGAGAATAGTTTGTTGGGAGTGTTTCATACAGAATTATGATATTAGGACATACAATAAAAGATTATAAAAGAGAAAATCTGTTGCATGATGTGATCACAGGAATCATCATCATGGCAGTATCGATTCCAATTTCTATGGGATATTCCCAGATTGCCGGATTACCTGCGGTTTATGGGCTATATGGGTCTGTATTTCCGATCATTTTATTTGCATTATTTTCTACATCTCCGCAGTTCATCTTTGGAGTGGATGCGGCACCAGCAGCGTTGGTTGGATCAGCACTTCTTGGGATGAATATACAAAGTGGTTCCAAAGAAGCACTTGCAGTTGTACCAGTGATCACATTTTTTGTGGCATTGTGGCTGTTCGCATTTTATCTGATGCATGCAGGAAAACTTGTAAATTATATTTCAGCACCAGTTATGGGTGGATTTATTACAGGAATCTGTTCGACGATTATTTTGATGCAAGTGCCGAAATTAATGGGAGGAACAGCAGGAACTGGAGAATTATTAGAACTGTTAGAGCATATAGAAAAAACAGCAGAACAGATCAATCTTCCATCATTGATCTTAGGAATCCTATCATTAGTCATCTTGTTGGCAGCGAAAAAGATCATGCCGAAATTCCCAATGGCAGTTGTGATGATGGCAGCAGGGGCTGTTTTGACGCAGGTTCTGCCAATGAAAGAATGGGGAATTAAGACATTAGATGCCGTAGCACCAGGACTTCCAAAATGGAGTTTTCCAAATCTTATGTTAATTCCAATGGATGAAGTGGTGACGATCAGTTTGTCGGTAGCGGTCGTTATTATGGCGGAAACACTTCTTGCAGAGAATAATTTTGCACAGAAAAATGGATATCGTATCAATGATAATCAAGAATTACTAGCATTTGCAGTTGGAAATCTTGTGGCAGCATTGACTGGATGCTGTCCGATCAACGGATCTGTTTCAAGAACGGCGATGGGAGAACGATATCAGGGAAAAACACAGTTAATGAGTATTGTTGCAGGATTATCTATGATCCTATTACTGTTATTTGGAACAGGATTTATTGGATATCTGCCAGTTCCGGTATTGACGGCGATCGTAATTTCCGCACTTCTGGGAGCAACAGAATTTGAACTGGCGGTAAAACTGTGGAAAGTCAGCCGCACAGAATGTTTTATTTTCTGGGGTGCATTTATTGGGGTATTGTTACTTGGAACGATCAATGGTGTATTGATCGGAATTATCTTATCTTTTGCAGAAATGGTGATACGATCATCAAAACCAGCAAGTTGTTTTCTGGGAATTCAGCCAGGACATAAGCATTTTCGTGATTTAGCTGAGAGTCGTCAGATTCACGAGATTGAAGGTGTGTTGATCTATCGTTTCAGCAGCAATTTGTTTTTTGCCAATGCAGGAGTGTTGCAGCAGGATATTGAGCAGGAACTTGAACGCAGAGGAAATATCAAAGCAGTGATCCTTGATGCCAGCGGAATTGGAAGTATGGATATCACGGCAGCAGACCGCATTGAGATTCTTTATAAGTCATTGAAAGAGCAAGGAATAAGATTTTATATCACAGAGCATATCGCAGATTTAAATGAGCAGATGAGAAAGCTTGGAATCGGATATCTGATCGAAGAAGGATGTGTCAGAAGGACGATTTATATTGCGTTGAAAGATATGGGGATCAAACGTCCGTATCCATTAGAAGGCGGAGTTGATAATGAAGAACGCAGTGCATCAAGAAAGCGTGTAGATAATCGTATGCAGGAATTTGTCTGGGCATTTGGTTCTGACACGGAAGATCAGATTGAGAGGCAGATTGCACAACAGATCAAGCAGTTAAAGCAAAATGGAGATGTAGAAAAGCTGTTACATGGAAGCTGGTCGCATATGGAAGCTTTTGACGAAGATGAATGGTTAGAACATCTGGAAGAACATCTAAAAGAGATCGTAAATATTTCTGGAAAAGATGAAAGAACTCTGGCGGCACGTTTTGAGGAACATCGAAGGGAAATTCATGAACGTATTATGAAAGAACATCCAGAACTTGCACAGAGATTTAAAGAGCGAAGACATCGTTTGGATGAACATTTGAAAGAACGACGGCCGGAAGTTTATGATCTGGTTGTCAGTTTGAGAGAATTAGAGAAACGAAAAGATATGGAATAAAAAAGATGAGTGCTATCAGTAGTAGATGCTGATAACACTCGTTTTTTGTATATGCTGATTTTTATAATGCAATCTAAATTTATTTATGTCAAAATTATATCATAAATATATCGGGAAAAGTTAAAAATAAGAGATGAATACAGAAATAAAAGTACCAACAAAAACGGCAAGCAATGCCCCAGTCAATGTATATCGAATCTTTTCTATTCCAGCCACAGAATAATACACGGATAATGTGTAAAAACAAGTTTCTGTTGAACTAAGGATCACAGAAGACATAAACCCAGCCAAAGAATCCGGCCCGGAAGTTTTATAAATATCAAGCAGGAATCCAGTTGCAGCGGAAGAAGAAAAAAGTTTTGCAAAGATCACGGGTAAAACTTCTTTAGGAATCTTTAATAGTTTTCCCATAGGAGTCAGAAAACGAACGATCAGATCCAAGGCTCCAGAAGAACGAAAGATCTGAATCGCAAAAAACAAAGCGATCAGAGTTGGGGCAATCTCAAGAACAATTTTAAATCCATCCATGACACCTTCAAGAAAAGGGGTATAGATATCCTTACGCTTTAGGGTTCCATATAAAACAAGTGTAAATATGAATAAAGGAATGACAAGATTTGCAAGAAATGTGATCATCGTTTTCGGTCCTTCCATTTGATATAGATAACAGCAACGATCGTGGAACCTAAAGTAGCGATAAGTCCAGGAATTAAGATCTTAGATGGATTGACAGAGCCGTATTGGCTTCGGTAGGCAATGATATTAATCGGAATCAATTGCAGAGATGATATATTAAGAATTAAGAACGAACACATTTCATTTGTTGCGGTGTTTTTGTCAGGGTTATCTTTTTGTAATTCTTCCATAGCTTTTAACCCGGAAGGAGTTGCAGCCCAACCAAGACCTAATATATTTGCGACAATATTTGTACTGATATATTCTTTCGCTTTTTGATTCTTCAGATTTGGAAATAAAAAAGTCAGAAAAGGGGTTAACAGCTTTTGAAGTTGTGTAGTAATTCCAAGAGACAATGCAATGTTCATGAGTCCAGACCATAACCCAACAATTCCAAACATTAGAATACAGAGTTCCACAGCCTCTTTGGAAGAAGAAAGAATGGTATCAGAAAGTGTTGTGATCTTTCCATTAAAACTGCTGACAATGAGTCCTGCAAGGATCATAAAACACCAGATCTTATTCATCATAAAATATACCCCAAAACCCCTTTATCATAAGATATTCAAAAAAAATGAAAAAAATTCAAAAAAACACTTGCAATTTATAAAAAGTGGTGGTATAGTATTACTTGTCGCTGAGGAAAACACAACACAGCGAACAAGATATGCGGGTGTAGTTCAATGGTAGAACTCCAGCCTTCCAAGCTGATCACGTGGGTTCGATTCCCATCACCCGCTTGGTGTTTATTTAAGGATATATTCGAGAGGATATATCCTTTTTTTCATTTTACAGGAAAGAACTATAAACAATAGTAAGATATGAGGGAGAATATGATAGAAGAAGAAAAGAATCAGTTTGCAGTTCTGATCGATGCAGATAATATCAGTCCTAAATACGCACCGATCATTTTTCAGGAGCTGGAAGCCTACGGATTTCCGTCTTGTCGAAGAATTTATGGGAACTGGTCCAAAGCAAATGGATGGAATGAAGAGTTGTTATTAGAATATTCTATTATTCCTGTGCAACAATTTTCTTATACTTCAGGTAAAAATGCAACAGACATGGCAATGGTCATTGATGCAATGGATCTGTTATATGGAAAGAAAGTAGACGGATTCTGCATTGTTACGAGTGACAGTGATTTTACAAGACTTGCAATGAGACTTCGAGAAGAACATATGTATGTGATCGGAATGGGAGAATCAAAGACACCTGTGGCACTGACAAGAGCATGTAATAAATTTATCCATCTAAATCTGATTTATGAAGCGGACAGAGGTAAAGAAGAGGATATGGAAAGTGATGAAATAGAGAATGTTACATCACTGGATGAGATTTCATATACGATTGCAGATATTATCAGTGAAAATGGGAATGCACCAGTAGATTTAGGGAAGATTGGAAATCGATTAAATGCAAAATATTCAGATTTTGATGTGCGAAATTATGGATATACAAAGTTGAGTGTTTTAATTGATGAAGAGATGGATAATTTTATGCTTGTGCAGGAAGATACAAACTGTTATGTTGAATTTAAAGAACTGACAAGCAGAGAAACGATTGAAGAAGAAGTAATTCATTTTGTAAAGAAAAATGGTGGATCTTTAGATAATCTTTCTGCGGTAACGTTAGAATTAAAAGATAAACACAGCGGATTTAATATCAAAGACTATGGTTACAGCCGTATGTCAAGTTTCTTACGAAGCATCCGTTGTCTTACGGTCAACGGAAATACAGTCAGATTAAAGAAACGAAGAGAAAAGGGAGAGAGACGATGATATTTGATACACATGCACATTATGATGACAAACAGTTTGATCAAGACAGAGAAGAATTGTTAGCATCTATGAAGGACAATGGAATCGGAACGATCGTTGATGTAGGATCGAATATGGAAACGTCTACATGGATCGTAGAAGCAGTGACACGATATCCGATGATGTATGGAGCAGTCGGCGTTCATCCAAGTGATACGGCAGAGTTGAAAGAGTCAGATATCGATACACTAAAGAAATATGCAGCAATGGATCGAATTCTTGCGATCGGAGAGATCGGGCTTGATTATTACTGGGATGAACCAGAACGCAGCATTCAGAAGAAATGGTTTGAAGCACAGATCGAACTTGCAAGAGATGTAAAATTACCGATCATTATTCATAGCAGGGACGCAGCAAAGGATACTTATGATATAATGAAAGCGTTACATGCAGAAGAAATCGGCGGGGTGGTTCACTGTTTTTCTTATTCAAAAGAGATGGCAAGGCAATTCCTTGATATGGGATTTTATATTGGAATCGGTGGCGTTGTAACATTTAAGAATGCAAAGACATTAAAGGAAGTTGCAGCTTATACACCGTTAGACAGAATCGTATTAGAGACAGACTGCCCATATCTGTCACCAGAACCCAATAGAGGCAAGAGAAATTCTTCACTAAATTTAAATTATGTAGCAGAAGCGCTCAGTCAGATCAAAGGGATCAACAAGGAAGAACTGATCGCAGTCACTGAAGAAAATGCAAGACAATTGTATCGTATGAAAGAGGTATAAAGAGTGAAACTTGGAAATCCAAAAAATACAATAGAAGTAATTCAGAAATATGATTTTGATTTTCAGAAAAAGTTTGGACAGAACTTTCTGATTGATGAACGTGTTCTTGAGAAGATCATTTCTGCAGCAGAAGTGAACAAAGATGATTTCGTGTTAGAGATCGGACCAGGAATTGGAACAATGACGCAGTATCTTGCAGAAAATGCGAGAGAGGTCATGGCAGTTGAGATTGATAAGAATCTGATTCCGATTCTTTCAGACACATTAAGTGCATATGATAACGTGTCCATTTTGAATGCAGATATTTTGAAAGTCGATATTGCAAAGATCGTAGAAGAGAAAAATGGTGGGAAACCAGTGAAGGTTGTGGCGAATCTCCCATATTACATTACAACTCCGATCATCATGGGATTGTTTGAAAGTCATGTGCCGATCGACAGTATTACTGTCATGGTACAGAAAGAAGTTGCAGACCGTATGCAGTCAGGTCCGGGAACAAAAGACTATGGTGCATTATCACTCGCAGTGCAGTACTATGCAGAACCATATGTGGTAGCGAATGTGCCGCCAAACTGCTTTATGCCAAGACCAAAAGTTGGATCTGCAGTCATCCGTCTTACGAAATACAAAGACGCACCGATCAAGGTTACAAATGAGAAATTATTATTCCAGTTAATTCGTGCATCTTTTAACCAGAGAAGAAAAACTCTCCAGAATGGAATTAAAAATTTCGGAGGCTTAAACTTCTCCAAAGAACAGGTAGCACAGGCATTAGAAGAGATGGAATTACCTGCATCTGTTCGTGGAGAAGCATTAACCTTAGAACAGTTTGCACAGTTAAGTAACATCTTAGACCGGTAAGATAAAATAACCAAAATTTCCAGTTTTATGTGGTTTTAGCGGTACCGTGATAAAAGTCTTAAAACCAAATAAACGGGAGATAAAAGCTTTTTCGTTATCGAAGATTCCAGGAATTCCAAGATAACGTTGGCCGCTGTCTTGATCCTTCGCGAGCATTAAGTGGCCGAAATTCCCATAATTTAAAAGGAGAAAACCATTTGTCTTTATGTTGTCATCAAGATCAGGAATCTGATCAAGATCTTCTAGTCCGATCTTAATGCTAGGATCAAGGCTATAAGAAGGAGGCATGGGCAAGGTGGGATACTCCTTCCAGTCGAAGTCCTTTGGTGGATTTGGATGTGTGAATTCTTTCGCATCCTTTTCTAATTGAAGGGCTTCAATGTATTCTGAGAGACTGGATGTAGGAGAAGCTTCAGTTTCAGAAAGTGTTTCGGTTTCAGGCGAAGGTTCTGGAGGTAGCGTTTTTTCAGTATTCTCATTTTTATTTTCAGCAGACTCCACAGGTACAAAACTTCGTATAATGATCGGATGATCTTTCCACTGCGATCCAAAGAAATGATCATTCGAATAATACAGCAAGAATCCATCCATTTTATCAAAATCATCGATCAAAGGATATGTGTTTTTAAATTCAATGATCGCATCATTTCGCTTGACCGTATCAAGATAAATCCCATTCATAGCACCCTGATGAAAATAATAAAAATAAATTTTGTATTCTAATGCCTGTTCATTTGTTTTTACATGGAAATAGACCCTCAAACGGTTTTGGCGTTTTTCTATTTTGGCAAAACCGACATTGGAACCCTTGATTCCATGGTGATATTCATACAGATAAGATACAATACGTTGATAATCTGACAATCGTGTACTCTCTTTTTGCTTCATTCTATGTTATAATAAAGAAAAATATGACATAGATATAAGGGGTAAGAGTAAGTGACACAAGAAGAAAAATACATGAAAGAAGCAATCAAACAAGCAAAGAAAGCGGCAGTGATCGGAGATGTTCCAATTGGATGTGTGATCGTTGAAGACGATAAGATCATTGCAAGAGCTTATAACCAGCGCAATAAGAAGAAGACAACATTGGCACATGCAGAACTTCTTGCGATTCAGAAAGCAAGTAAGAAAGTTAATGATTGGAGACTGGAAGATTGTACCATGTATATCACATTGGAACCATGTCAGATGTGCGCAGGAGCTATCGTACAGGCACGAATTCCCAAAGTTGTGATCGGAGCGATGAATCCAAAGGCGGGCTGTGCAGGATCTGTATTGAATATTTTACAGATTGATAAATTTAATCACCAAGTAGAGATAGAACGTGGTATATTAGAGGAAGAGTGCAGTCAGATGCTGTCTGATTTTTTTAAAGAATTAAGAAGAAGGAAGAAGGGGGACAAGGAACATGGAAAGGATTAAGAAGCTTATTGTAGTTATTTTATGTGTCGGCATGATAAGTTCTTTAAATATTTCTTTTATCTATGCCTCACAGTCTAATGGATATCATCCATTGAATATTAAGATTGAATCTCCAGATGTGCCCAAAGCTGTAACGCCAAAGAGGAATGCCAGATCATTGGATTCATATTACAGTTCATCAGAACTTGGACAGGTAACATCAGTGAAAGATCAGGGGAATACAGAATTATGCTGGGCGTTTGGGATTACATCGATGGGAGAGACTTCTCTGATCAAACAAGGAATCGCAAGTACGAATGTAGATTTTTCTGAGAAACATTTTGGATATTTTATGTACAATCGAAAAAACGATAAATTAAATAATACCAAAGGGGACAAAACAAAAGTTTCAGGAGATTGGAGATATGCAGGTGGCAATTCACTGCTTGCAATGTTGTCGTTAACAGGATGGTATGGTCTTGCAAAAGAAAATATTGCACCATTTAATACAAGAAAATGGAGATTATCTGATTCTGTGGGACAAAAAGACAGTGCAATTCTGAAGAATGGATTTTTCCTTGGAGATACACCGCAAGCAGCAGTAGTAAAGTCCTATATCATAGAATATGGTTCCGTAGTTATGGCATATCATGCGCCCGAAGAGACATGGGAAGAAACAGCCTATTACGGAAAGAATCATGAGGCATACAACTGCAATAGTGCCAGACAGACAGCAAATCATATTGTTGCGATCGTTGGATGGGATGATAGTTATAGCAGAGATAATTTTAACAGTGGATCCAGACCGTCCAGAGATGGAGCATGGATCGTAAAAAACAGTTGGGGAAATCAAGAAGGAAGTAACGGATATACCTATATTTCTTATGAAGATAAATCTCTTTGTGAATTTGTTGCAGGGCAATTTGTGAAAGCCTCAGAGTATAAATACAATTATTTCTATGATGGTTCAGCGAATCCTGGAATTTTAAAACTAAAAAAAGGACAAAAGTTCGCAAATGTATTTACAGCGAAAAAAGGAAGTGCAAAGAAGAAAGAACTGATCAAAGCAGTGAATTTGGTGACTTGGTCTGCAAACGTCAAATACAGTATACAGATTTATAGAAATCCTAAAGATGGAAGACCAACAAGTGGAACAAAGATGTTAAAACGTCCGGTAACAGGAACGATCAGAGAGGCCGGAACGCATACGATCGATCTTCCAAGAAAAGCAGAGGTTCTGAGAGGAGACAAGTTTGCAGTTGTAGTAAAATTAAGATCTTCTGGTAAGATTGGTTTTGATGAAAATGATGATTATCACTGGGTATCTTTTGTTAATAAAACAAAAAAAGGACAGAGTTATCTTTATGATCATAGAAAATGGAATGATCTGAACCCAGATCATGCAACGGTGCGTTTAAAGGCATATACAGTAATGCAGCCAGTAAACAAGATTCATTTGAGATATTGTAAGGCGGATTCTAAAAATAAGAATCCAAAGGGAATCGTATTATATTACAAAGGAAAGCATTTAAAAAAGAATAAAGATTACAAGATCGTCAAAAAAGAAGGTTACAAATATGTGATCGTAAAAGGAAGAGGAAGATATCGGGGAACGAAAAAAATTTATCTAAAAACCAAATAAGAATAACTATTGACCAAAAGAAAAGTATTTAGTATAATCAAATATGCATCTTGCAAAAGATGCCAAAGATAATCAAGTCATAAAGCTTCCGTGCTAGCCGGGGAGGTAGCGGCACCCTATTTCTGCAATCCGCTATAGCAGAGGTGATGGTTTGCTTCGGGCTGTTTTCTGTAGAGCTGCCCTCTACAAGTGGCGTTGATATCTGGGTCTCACGCAATAGGAATCCATGAACCGTGTCAGGTTGGGAACAAAGCAGCACTAAGTGGAACCTTCTATGTGCCGTGAGGGTGCCTGGGTTGAGTTAACTATAGAGGTAACGTCTGTGGAAGATAGCACAACGCATTCCGCACGGATTTTTTTACCCATTTTTAGGTATTTAAGAACTTACTACTCGGATTGTATGCTATTGAATACAAAGTGAAACAGTGATAGAATAGGAATAGCAAACATGGTAAGGAGTGAGACATATGAGAGAATTAGAATTACCTGATGTACAAGATGTAATGCTTGAATACCGAAAGATCAAATTATTATATCGTTCTGCATTAAAAGAGATCGGAACGAAATTAGAGATATTAAATGATGAGTTTAAACTTGTGCACCAGTACAATCCGATTGAACATATCGAATCAAGATTAAAAACAGATGAGAGCATCACAAGAAAGCTGATACGTAAAGGAAAAGAGATCACAGTAGAGAATATCCAGAAATATATTGACGATATCGCTGGGGTCAGGGTTATTTGTTCTTTTACACCAGACATTTATCGAATCGTAGATATGATCTCATCACAAGATGATATAGAAGTACTAAAGACAAAGGATTATATGTTGAATCCCAAGGTCAATGGATACAGAAGCTATCATCTGATCGTAAGAGTACCAATCTTTTTATCTGACAGAGTGGTACCTACCAAAGTAGAGATTCAGATCAGAACGGTTGCAATGGACTTTTGGGCATCTCTGGAGCATAAGATTTATTATAAATACGAGGGCAATACACCAGAATACATTAAGAAAGAATTGAAGGAGTGTGCAGATCTTGTGACGTTTTTAGACAGCAAGATGTTGGCAATCAATGAAGAAGTGAGAAGTATTCGGGAAGAAAATAGAGAATAGGACATGCAATATTTTCTCTAAATGATCATAAGATATGATTGATAGAGAAAAAGGAGCAGGAAGATGGCAGACAGAGATGGTTTAGGAGATCTTCCATTATTTGATACTGAAGTAAGACCAGTCAGAGAATTTGTAGCACAGGAACAGAGGCAGGAAGACGATTATCAGTATATTACGAGAATGTATTCTGCACTGGCCAGACAGATTCTGGATCTGATCGAAGATATTTGTGATCAGATGGAATACGAGGGCAGCAGGATGTTTGATGAATATATGGATCGAACGATGCTGCTTGCTATGGTGGATAAGATTTATGATACGATCGATCATCAAGAGAAGCAAGATTGTCAGAAGAAAGAACAGTTATTATATCAGATGATCCTTTCGCTGCTTGGAGGAGAGATTTATCATAGAAGATGCCGTTATCGAAGAAAACGAAATATGTTTAAAGCATAAAAAGAAAGAGCCGGGAGAAATCCTGGTTTTTTTCTTGTTTCATAGGGAATCACTATGAAATCCGCTGTAAAATGAAAAACATACATCTTAAACATTTCTTAAAAAGGTTGTATTCATATACAAAAACGGATAAAATGTACATTATAAGGCTTCACGGAATTAGGAAAAGGAGAAAGTAATGAAGCAAAGTAAAGTGATACAAATTTCAGTATTTGGAATTCTATTTTTAATTTCATTATTTATCTGGAATTATATGTTAGTTGGAAGAAATAACAAAGGGGTTACAGAAACTAGTCAAGCAACAATCCCTTTATTAACAGTGTCTGCAGATGGAAAGAATATTAACCAGTTGCATGGGTATCAGGGAAGTGTTGATGCATCCTTGATCCGTGACAGTATCACACCAATTTATGAGAATGAAGTAAAAGTAATGCTGACATATGCAAAATCTGATGTCAGTGTCGTGTCATATAAGATTTATGATACAGATAATAAAACAATCCTTGGAAATGGTGATACAGCATTTCATAAAGTCAAAGGAAAAAAGACGGCAAACATTAAGATTAAAGAACGTCTGGAAAATGGAAAAACATATCTAATGGAATTGTCAGTGAAACAAAATGACAAAACGATCCGTTATTTTACACGTGTGATTTATGGAACTAGTTTTCATTTAAAAGAATGTCTGGATTTTGCACAGAAATTCCATGATGCAGCATTGACAGAAGGTAATACAGAGTTTATCAGTCAGTATTTAGAAACGGCAGAGGGAACAACATCGAATAATCTGGCGAATGTTGACTTGAAATCGACACAGGAAGCGGTATCTTATGCAACATTAAAACCACAGGTTGAAAGTGTATATCCTGCAACCGTAAAAGAAATTTCTGAAAATGTAACGTCACTGGAGCTGAGATATATTCTTTCAGCAGAGAATACGGATGGAACAAAACAGTATTATCAGGCAACAGAATATTTCAGGGTTCGATATGCAAAGGACAGAATGTATCTGTTAAATTATGAACGTAATATGGAAGCATATATGCGATACGATACGATCGATCGTAGTAATAATCGTATTTTATTGGGAATCGGAAGCAGTCAGAAACAGTTGATCAGTAAAAATGGCGGAAAGAAAGCAGCATTCGTTGTCCAAGATGAATTGTGGTATTATGACTATCAGAAGTCCAACATGCACAAAGTATTTTCTTTTGAAGGAGAAGATTATCGTGACAGTCGCAACAACTATCAAAAGCATGCGATTCAGATTATGAAGATGAAGAATAATGGAGATATAGCATTCTTGGTTTATGGATATATGAATCGAGGAAAACATGAAGGAGAGAATGGTATTTCTGTTTATCAGTATACTGCGTCAGACCAGAAGATTGAGGAACTAGGCTTTATCCCAACACAGATTCAGTATGATATGATGAAAAATGACATTAAAAAAGGTGCATTTTTAAGTGGTAGCGGACAGTTTTATTTCTATTTGGATGGAGCGGTTTATCAGGTAGATCTTGACTCTGGAAAGAGTAAGATTCTGGCAAAGAACATTACAGATGATATGACAGTTATCTCTGAGAATGGAATGCTTGCATTGAATCAGTCAAAGAATAAGATGAAAGTTGTGGATCTTTCCACACAGAAAACAGAAGTGATCACATGTAAAGATGATCAGGTATTGCGTCCAATTGGATTCATAGAGAAAGATTTTATCTATGGAGTTGGAAATAAAAAAGAAGTTGTAAGGAATAAAGATGGTTCTTATATGTATTCATTGACAAATGTATATATAAGAAACAATAAAAAGATTGTAAAAGAGTATGGAGAAGATGGTACTTATATTACGAACACAAGTGTAGACGGAACAACGATCGCATTGACACATTCTAAGAAGAGTGGAAATGGATATAAGAAGATCAATGTAAGTTATATTCGTTACAAAGATAAACAGGAGAGTAAGGCAGTTTTAGAGTACGGGTATACAGGAACAAGATTGAATCAGTTATATCTTGCATTCCCGGATGATGTTTATATTCAGACAAGACCAAACTATCTTTCTACAAATGTTGAGGAGCAGGAAGATGAGATAAAGATCAAATTTGCTGTAAATGATAATAAATATAGGGATGCATTTGTCTATACAGGCGGTAAGTTGTCAGGAATTTACAGTAATCTGAAAGAAGCTATCAAGGTCGCCAAGCAAGGTGGTGGAGTAGTTGTAAATTATCATCAGATGTATCTGTGGGAGAAAGGTGTTGCACAGAATTATGGAAAAGGATCTAATATCCCGATGATCAAAGCAAAGAATAAAGATGAGACAGATATTGCATGTATTCTGATGATGGCAAGATCAGAAGGAATTAAGATTTCCTATGATAAGATCAAGAAGATGTCAGGCAGCACATATGATAAATTATTTAAAGTGTTCAATAAGCGTGCAGTTAATTATTCTGACTGCAGCATGGATGATCTTGTTTATGCAATAAGTAAGGGAAGATCTTTTGTGGCACAGAGAAAGAATGGCACATATGTATTAGTTATGAGTTATAATCAGACGGATTTAAGATATTATGATCCGACAAATGGAAAGTCTGTAAAAGCAAATCGCAAGAAGCTTGAGAGTGAATTTAAACAAGCAGGAAGCGTTTATTACGGATATGCCAATTAGATTTTGTCTTTAGAGTGCGAACTATGTCGAGACAAAAATTTTAGTTATGATATATTTTATGTTAAAATTAAGATATATATCTGGAGATGATCCGGAAAATGAGAACAGTAAAAACAAACGAAAGGTGAAAGGAATATGGCTGAAGAAACAAAGGAAACAAAAAAGATTATTCCCGAAAGCAAGAAAAAGCATAAAAAGAAACATAAAAAGAAAAAAGTTCTTTTGAAAGTTTCTGTTGTCTTTTTGTTGTTGGTCGTAATCGGCTGGTTTACTTTTGGGGCAAAGGTTATGAAGCTTAGAAGTGAAGCCAAGAAACTCGTTGCTCAGTCGAGTGAGGAGACATTTAAGGCATCACAGACAAGTATTGTATATGACACCAACGGAAAACAGTTACTGAAGTTTAAAGGTGAAAAAGATGTATATTATCTGAAGTACAAGGAGCTTCCGGTTTATGTCATAGCTGCAGTAATTTCTGTCGAAGACAAGAATTTCTATAAACACAGCGGTGTGGATTACAAAGGAATCTCAAGAGCTGCAGTAAGTTATGTGGTACACAAAGGAAGGATCACACAGGGGGGAAGTACTCTGACGCAGCAGCTTGCGAAGACTGTCTTTTTGAATCGCCAGAAGACATGGAAGAGAAAAGTTAAAGAGATCTTTATGGCAGTAGAATTAGAGAGGAAATACTCCAAGGAGCAGATCCTTGAGTTCTATCTGAACAATGTTTATTATGCGAATGGTTATTATGGAATTCAGGCAGCAAGCCAAGGATATTTCCGTAAGGATGCGAAAAATCTGACAATGTCAGAAGCAGCATTTTTATCTGCGATTCCAAATAATCCAACAATCTATGATCCACGTACAAACAAAGAAAATACGATCAAGCGTAGAAATAAGATTCTAAAGGATATGTACGAGCAGAAACTGATCCGTAAAGACCAGTATGAAGAAGCAATCAATGAAGAGATTAACGTAAAGAGTGCACAGAAGAGTAAGACAGAGAAGAAGAATTACGTAGAAACATATGTCATTCATTGTGCGACAAAAGAGATCATGAAGCAGAAGGGATTTGAATTCAAATACGATTTCAGTTCGACTTCTGAGAAGGAAAAATATCAGGAAGAATATGATAAGATGTATGCAGAGTGTAAGAGAACCTTATACAGTGCCGGATATCATATTTATACATCTATTGATCCAGATGTCCAGAAACAGCTGCAGAGCAGCGTAGATAGTGCATTGTCTGGATATACAGAGAAAGATAAGAATGGCATTTATAAGACACAGGCATCTGGAACATGTATTGATAATGATACTGGAAAGGTTGTAGCGATCGTCGGTGGACGTGAACAGAAGAATATCGGTTATACATTAAACCGTGCGTTCCAGAGTCCAAGACAGCCAGGTAGTGCGATCAAGCCATTGCTTGTATATGCACCAGCCTTAGAGCATGGATGGTCACCAAGTTCAACCGTAGATGATTCGCCAATGTCTTCCAAAGATAAGAATCATGTGGGGAACTCACATGGGTCATATTCCGGACAGATTACGCTTAGAAGAGCAGTGCAGAAGTCAAGTAACGTTGCAACGATGCGTATCTATGAACAGTTGACACCGAAGACATGTTTAAAATATCTGGAGAATATGAACTTTAAATATCTGACAAGTTTTGATTATAAGTATTATACGACATGTATTGGTGGTTTCAGAAAAGGAACAACATCAGAAGAGATGGCAGCAGGATATGCTACATTGAAGAATGATGGTGTGTATAGAGAACCAACATGTATCTCTAAGATAACAACTTCTGATGGAGATGAAGTTATGTCATCTTCCACAAAGAAGAGAAGAGTATATTCAACAAGTGCAGCAAATGCAATGACTGATGTACTGAAGAGTGTAATTACAGGTGGAACTGGAGTAGGAGCAAAAGTACCGAATGTTGATACCGCAGGAAAAACAGGTACAACAAACCTGAACAAAGACGGATGGTTCTGTGGATACACACCTTACTATACAACAGCAGTATGGGTAGGTAGAGATGATAACAGGATTATGGAAGGATTAAGCGGAGCATCTTATCCAAAATCCATCTGGAGTAATTTCATGAATGAGATTCATTCAGAATACTCTTCTACAGATTCTATGGGTGGAAATTATACAGATTACCAGGGAGAGACTACACAGCAGACAGGAACACAGGCAACAACAGCGACAGAGAGCAGCACAAAGGGCACAGAAGCAACTACAGCAGCACCTACGACAGCAGCTCCTACAACGGCAGCGCCTACGACAGCGGCTCCTACAACGGCAGCACAACAGACAGAAGAACAGCCAGCAGAGAATCAGTAAAAAGAATATTGAGATAATTAAAAATCACAGGTAATTCAATACCTGTGATTTTTGTGTATAAGAAAATTCTGCAAAAAAAAGACTCCGCCATAAGACGAAGTCTTTATCTATATATTACATATTCTTTTTTTCAAGATATTCTTTGATACGTTCTGTTGGGTTTAACAGATCACTGATTGATGCATCATGATTTAATGTATCAATTAATAGTGCAACGTATTTGGATACGTCAGAAGATGCATACCAGTCACGAGATAATAATTCAGGTGTCTGATAAGTAAGATTAGTTGTGATAACCTTCTCAATAATACCTTCTTCAACTGCACGGTCAAATACTTCTAATCCGTTTGTAAATAAACCAAATGTAGATAAGCAGAATACACGACGGGCATTTCTGCGTTTTAATTCTTTGGCTACGTCGATCATACTTTCTCCAGAAGAGATCATGTCGTCGATGATCAGAACATCCTTACCATCTAAGGAGTCACCAAGGAATTCATGTGCAACGATAGGATTACGTCCGTCAATGACAGTAGAATAGTCACGGCGTTTGTAGAACATACCAACATCAACACCAACAACGTTTGCCATGTAGATCGCGCGCTGCATAGCACCTTCATCTGGGCTGATAACCATTAAGTGGTCGTTGTCAAAGTGAACATCATCACACTGTTCAACTAATGATTTTACAAACTGATAAGTAGGCTGGATGTTATCAAATCCACTGATAGGGATTGCATTCTGTACACGAGGGTCATGTGCATCGAAAGTCAGGATATTATCAACACCAAGGCTGATCAGTTCCTGAAGCATAACTGCACAGTCTAAAGATTCACGTGTACTTCTCTTATGCTGACGGCTTTCATATAAGAAAGGCATGATAACATTAACACTCTTAGCCTTTCCAGCGGAAGCACTGATGATACGTTTTAAGTCAGCATAGTGATCGTCTGGAGACATGTGGTTTACACGTCCGCTTAAAGAGTAAGTTACGCTGTAGTTTAATACATCAACAATAATGTATAAATCCATGTCACGAACAGATTCGCGAATGATACCTTTAGCTTCTCCAGAACCAAAACGTGGGCAACTGGCATCTAAAAGATAAGTATCTCTTAAATATCCATCACAGGCAACAGAGTCTTTGAAATCTTTGTAAGTTTCAGATCTCCACTGGATGATATAGTTGTCGATTGTTTTTCCAAGTTCTTTGCATCCTTCAAGGGCAATGATTCCAAGTTTACCGTCTGGAATCTTAGTAAAGTTACGGTCAGATCGTCTCATGATACTATCTCCTTCGTATATTGTTCTATAGTTTTTTATAACATTATAAATAAGTTACGTCAAGTTCGATTTTTTGAAACGGATATCATCTCCATAGATTTTCTGCCATGAATAATTCTCAATGATCCTTGAAAAAATTCGTTCAGAATAAGTATTTCTGAATTCTTGCAGAGATAAATTTGTGGAGATGATCGTTGATCTTTCCTGGATCAATCGTTCATTCAAACATTGAAATAACTGTGAGATCACAAATTTATTGATCATCTCAGTTCCAAGGTCATCGATGATCAATAGATCGCATTGAAAGATCAGGTTAGCAGATGTTTCCTGTTCCATATCCTTTCCTTTGCCAAAGGTATGCTTTGCCAAAGTATCAAACAGCTGGAAAGCTGTCATATAGACGCAGGTAAAACCGCGGTCCATGATTTCCTTTGCAATACAATGACTTAAGAAAGTCTTCCCAACACCAGTGGAACCCTGAAATAAAATGTTGTCATGATTTGGAAATCTGGAAATAAAGGTTTTACAGTGTTCCACGACTTTCTGGACGTTACGTCTAGGGCTTGGAAGACCTTGCTTGGTCATCTGGTCGGAATAATAATCTTCCCGGAAGGTCTGAAAATTCTCCCGTGCTAAAATCTTAGCCATATTAGAACCGGAATACAGGTGATCGATCATCGCTTGATGAAAGCAGGAACATTGTTCCTGTCCAATATATCCGGTGTCCTTACACTTCTTACAATAGTAGATCGGTTCCAGATAATCAGAAGAATATCCGGCTTCTTTTAAGAGAGACTGTTTCTGGCTGATCAGCACCTGATTCTTTATACGGTATTCTTCTCTCAAAGCAGGATCATCCCGGACGATCAGCTGCTTTCCGAGAGAAATAGAATTGGCAGTGATCTGCCGGTCAAGTTCTTTAATCTCTGGAATTGTTGTGTATATATCTTTCTTGCGCTGTTCATGGAGACGGTAATTAGAAAGCCGTCTTTCCTCATACTGGCGCATGATATCCTGATAATCGTTATTTGATAATGACATAAGTTAGTTCTCCATGAGTTCATCCGCGAACTGTTTCTGTAAAAGCTGTTGCTCTAACGCATCAAAATCATAATCACGCTGCGTAAAGTTATGCATATTGCTCTGGTTGTTATTGTTAGCGAAAGTCTTTGGTGCTTTCTGCCGGATATGGAAGTTCTTCGCATCTTCCAATGTTACGATGTGGTTATCTTTCCAGTGCTTTAAGATCGTATCTGCATATGGAAAACTAGGTTTGTTGATCGCATTGATCGTACGATTACAAGCTTCAATGATCAGTGCAAGATCAAAACCATCAGTTTCAAGCCATCGTTTCATATATTCTTCCTGAACAGGGGCTGGATTCTGATTTAATCCAAATGCACGCATGATAGAATAATATTCCTTACGAAAATTCTTGCTGTATGCTTTCGCTTCTTCAGGAGTTTTGATATTTGCTTCGTACCAGTTGATCGCTACAGACTGCATATAACGGAAACTCTTCTTACCATTTGATACACAATGCTCTACAAGATATTCGATCAATTCACATGACATTCTAAGATCTTCATACATGTAAAGTAAAGTGTTCATATCCGTACAAGTTAATGGCTTTCCTAAGAACATCTCACATACGTAGAGAAGATAAGAAAAACGCTCATCTTCGCTCTTACGCTGAAGTTCTGCAGGAGAAAGCGTCTTCATGGCAGGAATCGGTTCAGCACCAGTGATCGTCTGATCCTTCACAGTAGTCTTAGAAGCTGCTGAAGAAGTAGCTTGGGCTGTGTCTTCTTGTTTTGTAGTCTGTGCAGGAGAATGTGGATTGCCACTGACAGGGAGAAGCTCTATAAAACTGATCTCGCCGTCTTTAAGCTCCATGCGTAAGAGGGATTCTTTCTCCCAGTATTTTAACGCACGAGTAACATCACGCTCCGTAAGTTCCAGTACATCTGCAAGACAAGGAATGCTGAAGTTTGCACCGTCAGAAACCATACGCAGAAGATAAATATACACTTTGATGTATTCACCGTTCGCACGGATCATATAATTATCAACAAATGCGTTTGGAAGCAGCGTTCCACCGGTTGGATATGTGGTTGTTACTTTAATGTAATTCATGGCAATCTCTCCTTCTTTTATTATCGTTAATCTGACTATAACGCAGATTGGAGAAATTGTAAATACCAGGGAAATCCACACCCTGATTGTGTACAAGTCTGTGGATAATGTGGATAATGTGGACAAAAATCGTAAAACAATGGAAATAAGCCATTTACATAGATTTTACAATTGTGGAAAAGAACAAAAGAAATCCACAGATTTGTTTATCAACAATTGTGTACAAGTCTGTGGATAATGTGGATAACTATCTATTTACGAGCGAATTTCCGATAGAATCGACGTTTCCGGCCCCCATAGTTATCAACAGATCATTTTTTTTGCAATTTTTTAAAATAAATTTTTCAATGTCATCAAATTCCTTAATATAGTGTACATCTACATCATAATCAGCCATGCGGTCCACGATATCTTTGGAACTTACGATACCAGTATCTTTTTCTCTGGCAGCATAGATGTCAGTGACGATCACGTGGTCACAGAGACTTAATGCCTTTGCAAAGTCATCAAGGAATGCAATTGTTCTGGAATAAGTATGAGGCTGGAATACACACCATAATTCGTTATGTGGATAATTCTTAGCAGATTCCAGAGTTGCACGGATCTCTGTTGGATGATGCGCATAGTCATCAACAACGGTGAAGTCGTTGCATGTGCCTTTTAGTTCAAAACGACGTTTGGCGCCAGTGAATCCAAGAAGTCCTTTCTTCATTGTATCAACATCAATGCCGATACGTTTTGCAGCAGCAATGGCAGCCAGTGCATTCTTCACGTTATGTTCTCCGTTGACATTTAACTGGATATGGTCAATAAATTCTCCTTTATAGTAATAATCGAAATGAGCATGTCCAAATGCATCATACCCGATGTTCTTTGCACAATAGTCATAAGAATCATTTTCTAATCCAAAAGTTGCATATTCTGCCTTTAATCCGTCCACAATATAATCAATGTTCTCAATTTCACCGTTGATGATCAGATAACCATAATCAGGAAGTTTGTGGGCAAATTCACGGAAAGAATGGCGGATATCATCAAGATCCTTAAAGAAGTCCATGTGATCTTCTTCAATATTGAGGATAATACTGATCTTAGGGAAGAATTCTAAGAAACTGTTTGTGTATTCACATGCTTCAGTTACGAATGTCTCGGAATGTCCGACACGGATATTCCCATTGATCGCATCAAGAATTCCACCAACGCTGATCGTAGGATCTGTGTTACCAGCAAGTAAAATATAAGATAACATAGAAGTGGTTGTTGTCTTACCGTGAGTTCCAGATACGGCGATCGCATTCTGATAATTATGCATCATCTGACCAAGCAGTGTAGCACGTTTCATGACAGGAATGTTACGGCGGATGGCTTCTTTATATTCTTCGTTGGTATCGAAGTTGATCGCTGCTGTGTATACAACAAGATCGATATCATCTGTAATGTTATCAGCAGTCTGGCTGAGATAAACCTTTGCGCCTTTATCTTCTAAGTGTTTGATGATATCGGAAGTATGGATATCGGATCCAGAAATCGAAAAGCCCTCTTTGATAAGGATCTCAGCAAGACCGCTCATGCTGATTCCTCCGATCCCCATAAAATGAATATGAATTGGTTTATTAAAATCTATCTGATACATTTTCATGTGCCCTTTCTTTCAATCGTTGATATAGTTTCATTGTTTTCCTTATTATAAGTCACCGCAACTAATCTTGCAAGACGGAGATTAAATTGGAAAATATTATATGTACTATAAGAATATGGAGAAAAAAGTAGTAAAATGTCATAATAAAAAAGCTGATAAAAAACAAGTTTTTGTTCACATTTGCTGAAAATAGTGTTATAATAAAAATTAGCATATACGGTCTAAGAGAAAGAAGAAGTTACCAGAGCCTGACCGGAGAGCGAATTTTAGCTATATTATTAGAAACTAGGAGGATGACAACATGCAAATAACTGATGTACGTATTAGAAAAGTGGCCAAAGAAGGTAAGATGAAAGCTGTTGTGTCAATCACAATCGATAATGAATTTGTGGTACATGATATTAAAGTAATCGAAGGGGAGAAAGGTCTGTTTATTGCAATGCCAAGCCGAAAAGCTGCAGATGGTGAATATAGAGACATTGCACATCCGATCAATTCTGATACAAGAAATATGATCCAGACTTTAATTTTAGAACAATATGAAGCAATGAATCTGGGGGATATTGACGCAACAGCGCCAGAAGTCTAAGATTAAGAGAATAACTTCTTCTTCAAAGTGTAGAAAAAGAATCGGGTATTGACCACCTGGTTCTTTTTTCTGTTATAATCAGAACTATAGTGTAAAAGATAGATCAGAACAAGGAGGTTTGATGGATGGAATTTCAGATCGGAGATATTGTCAAATTAAAAAAAGCACATCCTTGCGGTATAAATGAATGGGAGATTCTGAGAGTGGGAATGGATTTTCGTTTAAAATGTGTTGGATGTGGCAGACAGGTGATGGTGCCAAGAAAGATGGTTGAAAAAAATTTTAGAGGATTTATAAAAAAAGCTTGCCAAGATTAGAAGTTTATGATAGAATAATTATTCGTGGTATATAAAAATATCCTTGCTCTTTCACGAAGAAAGAGCCACTAGACCAAAAGGAGGTGCAAGTAATGATGAAATATGAATTAGCATTAGTTTTAAGTGCAAAGATCGAAGACGAAGAACGTGCAGCTATGGTTGAAAAAGTTCAGGCAATGATTACTACAGCAGGTGCTGCGATCACTAACGTCGATGAATGGGGTAAGAAACAGTTAGCTTACGAAATTCAGAAGATGAAAGAAGGATACTACTATTTCATCCAGTTCGAAGGCGAAACTACAGTTCCAGCAGAACTTGAAGAGAGACTTCGTATTGAGGAAACTGTATTACGTTTCTTATGCGTTAAACAGGATGCGTAATTAACAGGAGGGATCCGAATAATGAATAAAGTAGTATTAATGGGAAGATTGACAAGGGACCCTGATGTAAGATATTCACAAGGTGAGACACCTTTGGCAATCGCCAGATACACGTTAGCAGTAGATAGAAGATTCAAAAGAAACGGTGAACAGGATGCGGATTTTATTAACTGTGTGGCATTCGGACGCACAGCAGAATTTGCAGAGAAGTATCTAAAACAGGGTACTAAGATGGTTGTTTCTGGAAGAATCCAGACAGGTAGTTATACAAACCGTGATGGAGTTAAAGTTTACACAACAGAAGTTGTGATCGAAGAGCAGGATTTTGCAGAGAGCAAAGCTGCTGCAGCCCAGAACAGTAATATGGGAGTTCCACAGCCAAGCGCGCCACAGCCTAGTGCCGCAGCAAGCGATGGTTTTATGAATATTCCGGATGGTTTGGAAGAAGAATTACCATTTAGTTAAATAGGAGGTAGAAATCATGGCTTATACAAAAGGCGATTCTCCAATGAGAAGAAGAGGCGGACGTAGAAGAAGAAAAGTATGTGCATTCTGTACAGAAGCCGATGCTGTAATCGATTATAAAGATGTAGCAACATTAAAGAAATACGTATCTGAAAGAGGAAAAATCCTTCCAAGACGTATTACAGGAACATGTGCTAAACATCAGAGAGCTGTTACAGGAGCTATTAAGAGAGCTAGACATTTAGCTTTAATGCCATATACAGCTGAATAATTTTAAGCAGATAATGAAGAGTTATATTGTGACGTATGTTGCGGTATAGCTCTTTTTTTGTATCATAGAAATTCCGATGGAATCCCCTATGATACAAAAAGCCCTCCGGGCAAGATCGCACAGCGACAGACATGTCAAAATAATTAAGAAAATTGCGTAAATTGAACAAATATCTCGCTTTCGTTAAATATAATGTACAAATTCATGCAATTGAGTTATAATAAAGGATAATTGTAAGAATCAAATCAGGAGAAAAAAATGGACATTATGAAGAAAACAAAGATAGAACAGTATCTTCAAGGACCATTATGGGCATTGCTTATTCTGGCTTTTGTAGACATTGTGTTCTTTTTCTTGGATATTCGATGTGGAGTGATCTTAGCGGTCTCACTAGTCGTATTTTTAGTTTTTCAGATGATCATTTATTCCCGAAGCAAACAAGAGATCATCAAAGAATGTATGGATTTTATGTTTGAGCAGAGTCAGGTGCAGAATTATTTGTTACAACAGCTTCCTGTTCCGTATGCACTGCTTGATGGGAATGGAATGATCATATGGTCAAATGATGCATTTCATAAAATTGTGGGAGAGAACCGAGGAAAGTCATTGCAACAGATTTTTCCGAATCTGAACCGTAATCTGCTTCCGTCGGATGTGATGCACTCTATTTCTCATATTGAATATAAAAAGAAATGCAAAGAGGGAGATAAGGAAAAAGAACAGACGCTATTCTATAAAGTAGAGATGAATCGTATTCGTGTAGAAGATTTCTCTGATGAGAATGATAACAGTTGTTCTAGACAGATGCTTAAGGACAACGATCTGATCGCAGTATATTTTTTTGATCAGACATTACTTAAGAAATATATGGAACAAAATGAGAATCAGAGAATGGTCATTGGTTTAATCTATATTGATAATTACGAAGAAATCCTTGATGATATTGATGCGGTGAAACGATCTATGCTGATCGCAGTGGCAGATCGTAAGATCAACAAATTTATCCAGAATGTCTCTGGGGTTGTGAAGAGAACAGAGAGAGATAAATATTTTGTTGTATTTGAACAGAAATATTTGGACAAGATCAAAGAAAACAAATTCTCGATCCTTGATGAGATCAAGACGATCAATCTTGGGAATTCTATGCATATGACATTAAGCATCAGTTTTGGAATTAATGGAAATACGTATCAGGAAAACTATGAAGCAGCCTGTGCAGGTATGGATCTGGCATTAGGACGTGGTGGTGATCAGGCAGTGATCAAGGATGGGGAAGATATTTCCTACTATGGTGGCAATTGTGAGGTTATGGAACGTACCACACGAGTCAAAGCACGAGTTAAAGCGCATGCGTTAAAAGAACTTCTTGAATCAAAGGAAAAGGTCGTGATCATGGCACATAAGATTCCGGATCCAGATGCGATCGGTGCAGCTGTTGGTCTGTACAGACTTGGACTTTCTCTGGGAAGAAAGGCACATATCGTTATGAATGAAGTAACGATCTCTGTCCGTGCGATGGTTGATGAATTAAATAAAAGTGGTATTTATGATGAAGATATGTTCATTGATAACGAACAAGCAATTGAGATCACAGATGAAAACACGTTATTGATCGTAGTGGATGTAAATCATGCAAATTATACAGAATGTGAACAGTTATTAAGTCAGACAAAGACAACGGTGATCTTAGATCATCATCGAAAGAATAAAGATATGATCAAGAATCCGGTACTTTCATATGTAGAGCCATATGCATCTTCTACATGTGAATTGGTAGCAGAGATTCTTCAATATGTAGATTCAAAACCAAAGTTAGAGCCAATGGAAGCGAATGCCATGTATTATGGAATGCTTGTAGATACGGACAATTTTGTGAATAAAACAGGTGTCAGAACATTTGAGGCAGCAGCATATCTAAAGAGAAATGGAGCTGATCTTACAAAGGTAAGAAAGATGTCAAGAGAAAGCATGGAAACTTACAGAATCCGTGCGAAAGCGATCAGTGAAGCAGAGATCTTATATGGCAGGTTCGCGATCGCAACACTGGTAGGAATCGGTGTGGACAGCCCTACTGTTATTGGTGCACAGGTAGCGAATGAATTACTTGATATTGATGGAATTGAAGCATCTTTTGTATTAACAGGTGTTCATGAGCGAGTCTATATCAGTGCAAGATCGATCGATGAAGTGAATGTCCAGAAGATCATGGAAGAATTCGGAGGCGGCGGACATTTGACAGTTGCAGGTGCACAGCTTGTCGATGTATCATTAGAAGAAGCCAAGAATATTATTCATGAGACATTACGATATTTGATATCAAAAGGAGAGATATAAGCGATGAAAGTTATTTTATTAGAAGATGTAAAATCAGTTGGAAAAAAAGATGAAGTAGTAGAGGTTAACAACGGATATGCAAGAAATGTATTATTCCGCAAGAATTTAGCAATTGAAGCTACAAATAAAGCATTAAATGATCTAAAATTAAGAAAGGCAAATGATGATAAACTGGCTGCAGAAGCATTAGCAGATGCCAAAGTTTTAGCAAAAGAGATTGAAGAAAAACAATTGGTATTAAAGATGAAGGTTGGAGAAGGTGGAAGAACATTTGGATCTATTTCCACAAAAGAAATCGCAGCAGAAGCAAAGAAACAGTTAGGATATGATTTAGATAAGAAAAAAATGCATTGTGAACCAATCAAGAATCTTGGATTCCATGATGTTGCGATCAAAGTTCATCCACAGGTAACAGCAACATTAAGAGTTAAAGTAGAAGAAAAATAAGAGGGCATATTTATGGATGAAGCATTTATCAAGAAAGTGCAGCCGAACAGCCCGGAGGCAGAACAGTCTGTGATCGGTGCGATGATCATGGACAGGGATGCGATCGCAGATGTTATCGATATTGTGAATGCCGATGATTTCTATCAGAAGCAGAACGGCATCTTATTTGAAGCGATGACAGAATTATACCGGGAAGGAAAGCCGGTCGATCTGGTAACGCTTCAGAATAAATTAAAGAAAAAAGACGTGCCGGAATCTATGAAGAGTCTTGAATTTATCAGGGATCTTCTGGAAGTTGTTCCAACGTCAGCCAATGCCAAACAATACGCAACGATCGTTAGGGAAAAGGCAACACTTCGTAAATTGATCAAAGTTACAGAAGATATCACAACAGAATGTTATCTTGGTAAAGATGATGTGACAGAGATCTTGGATCACACAGAGAAGAATGTATTCGGACTTCTTCAGCAGGCAAGTGGAAGAGAAGAGTTTGTTCCAATTGACAAAGTAGTGTTAAATACACTGGATGCGATCGAAGAAGCGGCAAGTTCTGCTGGGCGAGTCACAGGTATTGCAACAGGATTTACAGATCTTGATTACAAATTATCTGGACTACATCCATCAGAACTGATCATCGTGGCGGCACGTCCTGCTATGGGTAAGACAGCATTTGTGTTGAATATCGCACAGAAAGCGGCAGTCAGGGATCACGTTCCAACAGCGATCTTTAGTCTGGAAATGTCGAAAGAACAGCTTGTAACCCGTATGATGGCGATGGAAGCGATGGTAGATTCACAATCTATCCGTACTGGTGATCTTCAGGAAACCGACTGGGAGAAGATCATGGAAAGTGCGGGAACGATCGGTCGTTCTCCATTGATCATTGATGATACACCAGGTATTACGATTGCAGAATTACGATCTAAGTGTCGTAGATACAAACAGATTCATGGACTGGACCTGATCATTATCGACTACCTGCAGTTGATGTCAGGTGGTAAGCGTTCTGAATCCAGACAGCAGGAGATTTCAGAGATCTCAAGATCGTTAAAAGCATTAGCAAGAGAGATGAATGCACCAGTGATCGCATTATCTCAGCTAAGTCGAAGAGTTGAAGAGAGAAAACCAGCCAAGCCAATGCTATCAGATCTTCGTGAGTCAGGATCGATCGAGCAGGATGCCGACGTTGTTATGTTTATTTATCGTGATGAATATTATAATGAAGATTCAGAGAAGAAAGGAATTGCAGAGATCATCGTCGACAAACAGCGAAATGGTTCAACAGGTAGTGTAGAGCTTGTATGGCTCGGACAATACACCAAATTTGGCAATAAAGAGAGAGCACCACATTAATTTTTGGGTGCTTTTTCTTACATGTATAATTGGATAAAATATACAAATAAAACAAAGTTCTACAATTTTAAAACAAGATCAAATGATGTGATTGAATAAGGGGGTATCTCATGTTATCATTTCTATTTCCTCCGATCTGTCCGTTATGTGCCAAAGAATTATTGGACAAAGGAGAACATATCTGTAAAATATGCAGTAAAAAGCAGATTTTTATCAAAGAACCCACATGTTATTCTTGTGGAAAATCAATGAAGAATCAGGAAAAAGAATATTGCAGTGACTGCAGACAGCATCCGAAGAATTTTGAACGTGGTATGGGGTTATGTATTTACCAGAAACCAGTTACTGATTCACTGGCTGCGATCAAATATAAGAATGAGAGAAAATTTGCACAGTATTATTTGGGAGAAATTCGAAAAAGAAAATACAGGGAATTGCTGCGACTAAAAGCAGATGCGGTAATTCCGGTGCCGATTCATAAAAAAAAGAGAAGAAAGAGAGGGTTTAATCAGGCAGAAATTTTTGCAAAGGGGATTGCAGAGATGTTGGATCAACCGATGTATACAAAGATTGTGGAAAGAATCCATGATACGAAACCACAGAAACAATTAAGCCCAAGAGAGAGAAAAAACAATTTAAAGAAAGCTTTTCGTGGAAATTTGAAAGAATATCAGAAAGCAGGGATGCCGAAAAGGGTATTGGTGATAGATGACATTTATACGACAGGATCAACAGCGGAAGCAGTGACGACAGCGTTAAAACAATTGGGAGTGCAGGAAGTTTATGTATTTTGCATAGCGATCGGAAAAGGATTTTCCTGATATTTCCGTCATGGTGTTTTATGTACTGGTTTGTTATAATAGGGGCTGGTATATTTGTTGAAGGATATTATTTAGAAAGAGGAAAATAGATGGAACAACGATATGATTTAAGCGGATCATTGCTTCACTGGTACGATTATAATAAACGGATCTTACCATGGAGAGAGAATAAAGATCCATACAGAATCTGGATTTCCGAGATCATGCTGCAACAGACAAGAGTGGAAGCGGTAAAGCCGTATTTTGATCGTTTTATGGAAGTACTGCCAACGGTTTATGATCTTGCCAAAGTAGATGATGACCGGTTGATGAAATTGTGGGAAGGACTTGGTTATTACAATCGAGCAAGGAATTTAAAAGCAGCAGCACAGACGATCGTTGAAGAATATGGTGGACAACTGCCTGCTGATTATGATAAATTATTATCGCTGAAGGGCATTGGAATGTATACAGCAGGAGCAATCGGATCGATCGCATTTGAATTACAGGTTCCTGCAGTCGATGGAAATGTTCTTCGTGTGCTGACTAGATTGTGGGGAGATGATTCTGATATTCTCAAAGATAAGACAAAGAAAGCGATGGGAAGAAGAGTCATGGAATTTATGCCGGAAGACCGACCGGGAGATTTTAATCAGGCATTGATCGAACTTGGAGCAACTGTTTGCGTGCCGAATGGGCAGCCATTATGTGATCAATGTCCATGGGATACAGTCTGTAAGGCATATAAAGAAGATCTCATTGATCAATTACCGGTCAAGACACCAAAGAAGGCAAGACGGATTGAACATAAGACTATATTTTTATTAGAATGCGGAGAGCAGATCGCAATCCATAAAAGAGGAGACAAAGGATTGCTTGCCGGATTATGGGAGTTCCCGAATGAAGATAAGAAAATGGATGCCGAAGATATCAAGGAATGGATGGCAGAGCATCATATGGAAGATGCGAAGACAAAAGCAGCAGGAAAGGGAAAACATATTTTCAGTCATGTGGAATGGCACATGGAAGGAGTAAGAATTTCCTTGAAAACACCGATTCAGAGTGAAAATTACATCTGGGTACTAAAAAAAGAACTAGAAAATACGTATGCATTGCCGTCAGCATTTGAAATATTCCGTAAGATATTGTAAAATAGAAGCTACGTATATAATTATGGAATGTAAAATTCCATAAAAGCTAAATTATTATTAAAAAGGAGAACAGATTATGAAAAAGTTTTTAACAATCGCATTAGCTGGTGTACTGGCAGCATCTATGCTGTTTACAGGATGTAGCAAAAAAGAAGAAAGTAAAGTTCCAGACAAACTGATCGTAGGAACAAACGCAGAATTTCCACCATTCGAATATATGAATGATAAGAAACAGCCAGACGGTTTCGATATTGCCATGATCAAAGAAATCGGAAAACGTATGGACAAAAAGGTTGAGATCCAGAACATGGAATTCAAATCTCTGATCGGTGCTATGGAATCTGAATCTATCAATACAGTTATTGCTGGAATGACTAAGACAGCAGAACGTGAAGAATCTGTAGATTTTTCAGACAGCTATTATACATCTAATCAGGCGATCATCTTAAAGAAAGACAGTAAGATCAAGAAATTATCTCAGTTAAGTGGAAAGAAGATCGGTGTTCAGGAAGGAACAACTGGTGATATCATTTCTTCTGGAGAAAAATTTGGTGAAAAGAACAAAGTCATCGTAAAGAAAGCAACAGTAAAACGTTATAAAAAAGGTGTTGACGCTGTTATGGACCTGAAAAATGGTGCAATTGATGCGGTTGTTATTGATGAAAAACCAGCACAGGAATTTGTGAAAAACAATGCGAAGAAGTTAAAATTAGTTGTTGACTCTGCAGGTGCGGAATACTACTGTATCGCAATTACAAAAGGTAACACAGCATACAAAGAAGAGATCAACAAACAGATCAAAGCAATCAAAAAAGACGGAACATATGATAAGCTGAAAGCAAAATACATTGATTCCGCAAACTAGGAAATTAGGAAGGTAAGGTTTCAAAATGTTAGATTCATTTTACAGAGCGTTTATCGCCCAGCAGCGATACCTGTTGTATCTTGATGGATTAAAGGTGACGATTTTAGTATCTGTCATTGCAATTCTTATTGGTGTAGCGCTTGGTACGATCTTGGCGTTAATGCGCTTGACGGCAGAGCAGAAAGGAAAGAGTACACTTTTATCAAAGATCGCATACGTGTACATTGATATCATCCGTGGAACACCAACATTGACACAGTTGATGATCATGTATTTCGTTATTTTAAAAGGTCAGAATGGACTGCTTGTAGGTTCCTTAACCTTTGGTTTGAACAGTGCAGCTTATGTTGCTGAGATCATCCGTGCAGGAATTCAGGCGGTTGATCAGGGACAGATGGAAGGTGGACGTTCTCTTGGATTATCCTATGTACAGACAATGAAAGATATTATCTTGCCTCAGGCGATCAAGAATATTCTTCCTGCTCTTGGAAATGAATTTATCGTACTGATCAAAGAAACTTCCATTTTAGGATATGTAGCGATCGTTGACTTGACAAAGGTATCAGATTTCGTTATTTCAAGAATTTATCAGGCACTAGCACCATTGCTTGGAACAGCATTGATCTATTATGTGATCGTTAAGATTCTGACTCTTGGATTAAACGCATTAGAAAGGAGACTGAGACAAAGTGATAGACGTTAAGAATTTACATAAATATTTCGGATCTCTGGAAGTGTTAAAAGGCATTGACTGCCATATTGACAAAGGAGAATGCGTTTGCGTGATCGGACCATCCGGATCTGGAAAGAGTACATTTTTAAGATGCTTAAACTTATTAGAGACTCCGACAAAGGGAGATATTGTCATCGATGATATGCATTTGACAGAGAAAGACTTTGATGTAGATGCGATGAGAAAACGAGTTGGAATGGTATTTCAGCATTTTAACTTATTCCCACATCTGACAATCCTTGAGAATGTTACATTAGCTCCGATCCGTCACAAGATGATGACAGAAGAGCAGGCAAAAGAAAAAGCGATGGAATTGTTAAACCGTGTAGGCGTTGGTGATAAAGCTGATAATTATCCAGCGCAGTTATCTGGTGGACAGAAACAGCGTGTAGCGATCGCAAGATCACTGGCATTATCACCAGAAGTCATGCTGTTTGATGAACCAACTTCAGCACTTGACCCTGAGATGGTTGGAGAAGTATTAGAAGTTATGAAACAGCTTGCCCAAGAAGGTATGACAATGGTTGTCGTAACTCATGAGATGGGATTTGCAAGAGAAGTTGCCAATCGTGTATTTTTCATGGATGGTGGAGGAATCCTTGAAGAAGGAACACCAGAACAGATTTTTGACCATCCACAGGAAGAGCGAACAAAGGCATTTTTAAGCAAAGTATTATAAAAGATCATAAGAATAAGAAGGGAGATATACATACTTTAATGTTATATCTCCCTTCTTTTTGTATATAAAAAAATAAATTTGATATTAATTTAGGAAATCTTTGTAAAATTCAGGTTTCTCGATGGAAAACGACAAAATGATGTGCTATCATAAAAGGGTATTTAAGTAAATTAGGGGAATATATCAAATAAAAATAGGAAGGGGATAAGAAGTGAACCAGAATGTAAAGATAACCAGACAACAGGCAGCAGAAGAAGCTAAGATGCTGGAGAAAGTATTTGATGTTGTCAGGTTTTTGGAGGGGGATTTTTTTGAGCAGATGCAAGATGATCCACGCATTGGAGTAAAAATTGGAATGTGTCAGTGCTATGATTTTTGGAAGAAGAATAAACCATGTGAGAATTGTACATCAATGAAAGCATACGCGGAGAAGAAACAAAAAACAAAACTGGAATTTTTGGATGCAGATGTTTTTTTGGTGATTTCAAGATATTTGGAAATAGATGATGAAGCATGTGTCATGGAACTTGTTAAGCATCTTGAGAATGATACGTTGATCGATACCGATGGAAGGGACAAACTTGTTGGCAAGTTAAAAGGGTATCAGGATAAATTATACATAGATCCGGTAACAGGCGTTTACAATCGAAGATATTTTGAAGATGAGATTCGTAATATGCAGAATTCAGCAGGGGTTGCGATGATCGATCTGGATGATTTTAAATTGTATAATGATATTTATGGACATGATATGGGAGATCAGGTTCTATGTATTGTTGCGGATGTGATCAAGAATTGTATTCGCAAGACAGATAAGTTAATACGTTATGGCGGAGATGAATTTTTATTGATCTTGTCGGATATGGTAAGAGGTACTTTGCGTGGAAAACTGCGTCAGATTCAAGAGGCTATTGAGAATGCAACGATTCCAAACTGTCCTAGATTGAAGCTTACAGCAAGTATTGGAGGAGTGATATCGGAAGATGGGAAGATCGATGAGGCGATCGCGAAAGCAGACCAGTTGATGTATAAGGCAAAAGATTATAAGGCACAGGTCATAACAGAATGTGATAAAACGATATTTAAAAAGGAAAAAATTCAGAATAAACCTAGAATTTTGATCGTTGATGCTTCAGAATTTAACCGTGCGATCTTGAAAGAGATTTTAGAGGAAACCTACGAAATCATAGAAGCTGATGGTGGAAATGAAGCATTGCATAAGATCGATGAATATGGAATGAAAATTTCGCTTGTACTATTAGATATCATTATGCCAGAAAAGGATGGTTTTGAAGTTTTGAAATATATGGAAGAAGAGCGTTTAATCTCAGATATTCCAGTTATTATAATCTCAAGTGAGGATTCTGCGAATTATATCAGAAGAGCTTATGAGATGGGAGTTTCTGATTATATTAACCGCCCATTTGATGCCAATATTGTCTATCAGAGAGTATCTAATACAGTGAAATTATATGCAAAACAAAGAAGATTGATGGCAATGGTTACAAGAGTTTAGGACATTATTTACAAACAGATCATACGAGGTAAACTATGCAGTTAAAGAAGCTTATGATTGAAGTCATGGTCTTTTTCGTATTAGGCTGCTTTCTTTGTGCATGTGGAAAGACAAAAGATCAGACTAGAAAAACAACAAAAGATGCGAACAAAGAGATTATGATCGGTGGAGACAATTATCCGCCATTTAACTATACCGATGAGAATGGCAATATGGCAGGAATCGATGTAGAATTTGCCAGAGAAGCCTTTCATCGTATGGGTTATAAGCCGGTCTTTGTAAATATCGATTGGGAGAATAAGAAAAATCTTGTGGAACAAGGAAAAATAGATTGTATATGGGCGTGCTTTTCAGTGACAGGAAGAGAAAATGATTATCACTGGGCAGGTCCTTATATGCTGAGCCGTCAGGTGATCGCAGTGAACGACAGCAGCAAGATCAATAAGTTGTCTGATCTTAAGAATAAAATCATTGCGGTTCAGTCTACAACCAAACCAGAGGAATTATTTCTAAAACAAACAGATCCCAAAATACCAAAAGTAAAACAAGTCTACAGTATGGAAAACAGAGAATTGATCTATACTTCTCTGAGCAGAGGATATGTAGACGCTATTGCAGCACATGAGATCTCGATCAGACAGTATATGTCTGATTTTGAAGCAAAATACAGAATTCTTGATGAAGATATTCTTGAGACTGGAATTGGTGTTGCGTTTGCAAAAAATGATAAAAGAGGAATAGAAAAAGAACTGTCAAAGACATTAAAAGCAATGGTCAAAGATGGAAGTGCCAAAAAAATTCTACAAAAATATGTTCCTGATGCAGAAAAATATCTGGAGGTGAACAGCCTTGAGAGATAAAGCGGATAAAAGGTTATGGACATTGAGTATTGTTGGCTGTGTGATCGTTGTCTTGACAGTTCTTTTTGTGTCCGTAAAAATAGAAACAAACAATACCAAAAACAGGATTCATTCGACGATGGAATACATCAAGGATCAATATTCCATGTATAACAGTTTTAATGAAGCAGTTGAAGCAAGAAGTCTTGTCAGAATGGTTGAAAAAGTCCAGCAGACGGCGAGAAATTTCAAAACAGATAAACAGGCATTGGAAAAAGAATATTTAAAACAGTATGCAAGGGAACAAAGACTTACGGGGATTATTGTATTAAATGATAAGAATAAACAAATTGCACAATATCATACTGGACCAAGATTTAAAAAAGTTTTGGGTTATGTCATGGAGAAAGAAACACTTCGTGATGTAAAGAATTATCCACAAAAATCATATATGGCAAGAATTGAGCTGAAAAATGGAGGCTATATTGATCTGGTATCGTATGGAAGAAAGGATGCAAAAGGAACGGTTATAGGATATCAGTATGTAAAAACCGAATATGCGAAAAACAATAATCTTACAATCCAAAACGTGCTTGCTGGATATAAGCGGGAAAATGATGGAACGATCGTAATCACAAATGGAAATGATATTATAGCATCAAATGATGAAAAATTAATTGATACAAAGGTACAGGAAGATTCTATTATTAATGAGATCCGACAAAGTGTAAAAGTAGGACAGTTTGCAATCATTCGAAACGGTATCAAACAATATTTTACAAGTCTTGATAAGGGACGAAATTATTATATTTACGTGTATGCAGAAGACAGGAATCTTGTAAAAACATTGACGAGTAACATTGGAATAGCGGTTATTTTATATGGAATTTTTGTGGCAATCTTAATGATGATCAAAGCAAGATCCAATCAACAATATGAACGCATTCAGAAACAACGAGAAGAAGAGTATAAAAAAGAATTAGAAAAATCAGCAAAAGAAGCAAAGAAAGCCAATATTGCCAAAACAGAATTTCTGCAAAGAATGAGCCATGATATCCGGACACCGATCAATGGAATCCGGGGAATGGTAGAAGTTGGAGATTATTATAAAAGTGATATAGAAAAACAATCAGAATGCCGCAAAAAAATATGGGAAGCATCAGGCTTCTTACTAGAATTGATCAATGAAGTTTTGGATATGGGAAAATTGGAATCGGAAGAAGTGATCCTGGAGAGAAGAAGTTTTAATTTCTTTCAATTGTTTCAAGAGATTCGAACGGTTATTGAAAAACAGGCTAGAGAGAGAGGAATCAATATAGTTGTACATAAATATAATGTGATTCATGAAGATTTGATCGGAAGTCCAGTGCATGTAAAAAGAGTTGTGATGAATATTTTAACAAACGCGATCAAATATAACAAAAATAATGGAAAGATCTGCATAGAATTTAATGAAATTCAGAAAAATTATAATACTATTATTATTCGATTTAAATGTGAAGACACTGGAATTGGAATGAGTGAATCATTCCAAAAGACGATCTATGAGCCATTTGCACAGGAAAAAGCAGGGGCACGAACAGTTTATGGTGGAACGGGACTTGGGATGCCGATTACAAAAAGTCTTGTAGAGAAAATGGGAGGAACAATCTCATTTGAGAGTGAGCAAGGTGTGGGAACGACGTTTTATATTGAGCTTCCATTTCAGATCGATCATAATATAAAGCACGAAGAACTTAAGACAAAAGAGATAAAAAAAGCATCGATCAAGGGTGTCAATGTATTGCTTGCCGAAGATAATGAATTGAATATGGAAATTGCAGAATTTGTTCTGGAGAGTGCCGGGGCGAATGTAATTAAGGCATTTAATGGAAAAGAAGCATTGGAAATTTTCAAAGAATCGAAACTAGGAGAAATTGATATTATTTTAATGGATGTGATGATGCCGGTGATGGACGGATTAGAAGCAGCGAGATATATAAGATGGAGCAATAAAGAAAATGCCAGAGATATTCCGATCATTGCGATGACAGCGAATGCATTTACGGAAGATCGTAGGAGAGTTTTGGAAGCGGGAATGAATGAGCATTTGGCGAAACCGTTGGAATCTGAGGTGTTGATCAAAACGATCGCGAATTATTGTGGGAAGGTCGATCATTTTAAATAATAATACAACAGATTGTAAAACATTGCATGAAAACTGTCAAAAAATTGTGAATAATTGCTAAATACACGCAAAAAAACAGATAAAATACTAGCAAAAATAAATAGAAAGGACTACAATGGTTGGTATGAAAGGAGGTTTTACTGATGGAAAGAATAGCAGAGAAACTTTCAGAGATCGAAAAGACAGCGCGTGCGATCGTAGATAATGCACAGGAACAAAAGCATCAGATGGAAATGCAGATGCAGAAAAAGAGGGATGCATTTGATGCAGATATGGAAAAGGAGACGAACGAAAAGATATTAAAGATTCAGTCGGATCTTGCAACAAACATGGAAAAACTTCTAAAGAAACAAGAAGAACAGAATAACAATGAAATAGAATCTTTAAAACAAGACTTCAAAGAACATCACAGCGAATATGCAAAACAGATATTAGAGCGAGTGATCAAAGTATAGGAGGCGATAGCATTGAGAGATGTGATGCGCTACAGCGGAATTGTGACGAAAGTCGCAGCAATGCGTGCAAAGCTTTTAAAACCACAGGATTATGAACAGCTGGCTTCTATGGATACAGTGACAGATATCATTGAATATCTGAAACAGACAAAATCGTACGGAAAATTTATCACACAGATGGATGAATCACTGTATCACAGAGGTAATATCGAAAAAGTCCTGATCCAGTCATTATATGATGATTACACAAGACTTTATCGTTTCGCAGATATGCAGCAAAAAGATTTTTTAAAGATCTTTATGAAGCGGTATGAAGTAGATTTGGTTCGATATTGCTTAAGAATTGTATTTAATCACAGTAATGTACCATTTGATCTGAATTACAAAAAGCCATTTTTTGATAAATATTCAAAGATACGGATTGACCAGCTAGTGACGGCAAAGAATATTGATCATCTGGTAGATTACCTGAAGAATACAGAATATTACGCACCACTGTCAAGAATCCGACAGTCAGGGGCATCGACATTAGCGGATTATGAACTGGCATTGGATTTATATTATTTTTCTATGATGTGGAAAGAACGCAAGGGAAATTGGGATAAAAAAGATAAGGAAATGCTGACTAAAGAATTAGGAGCAAAGATCGATCTATTAAATCTTCAATGGATTTATCGAGCAAAGAAATATTACCATATGCTCGCACCAGATATTTACACATTGTTAATTCCGATTCAACATAAACTTTCGAATCAGGAATTTAAAGATCTGGTCGAAGCGCCATCAGTGGAAGAATTCAAAAGAAGATTAAATGAAACTTATTACGGAAAGAAATATGAGTTCGGAGAACAGGTGCAGATTGAGAGTATTGTGAATGAATGTGTGGAACATATCTTAACGATCGCTTACAGAAACCATCCGTATTCTCTGGCAAGTATACAACAATATTTATTTTTAAAGGAGGAAGAGATTTATAAAATCACCACGGCACTGGAATGTATTCGCTATGGATTATCGCAACGGGAGACATTACAGTATCTGGTGCAAAAGCAACGACGTCAAGGAGGTAATGCATCATGATCGTAAAGATGAAATTCTTAAGCATTTCCGGACCGAGAACTGATATTGACAGGGTAAGTGCATCTTACCTTTCCAAATACGAAATGCAGCTGGAAAATGCGATCACAGAATTGAAAACGACAGATAACCTCATGCCGTTTATGGATGTGAATCCTTACAAAGAACCGCTTTCTAAAGCGGAACAGTATGTATTGATGCTTGCACAGCCAAAAGGAGAGATGGATACATCTCTTACGGCAGATGAGATCCTGACAATGATCAGGGATCTCAATCATGATTATCTGGACCTTAAGGCAAGGGAAGACCGGTTAAAGAAGCAGAAAGAAGAATTATTAGAAAAACTTCATGAACTTGAACCGTTTCAGCCTTTAGAGTTAAATTTAAAAGAAGTTTATGGCTATCAATATATGAAAGTCAGATTCGGACGAGTAAACGTAGAGTATTATCAGAAACTTGAAAAATATTTATTCGATGATCTCAATGCAATTTTTTTAGAAGGAATCCGAAATGAAAATTATGTGTATGGATGTTATTTTGCGGCACATAAGGAGATGGGAAAGATTGATTCTACTTTTAAATCTTTGCATTTTGAAAATATCGCACTTCCAGACGATTACGAAGGAATGCCGGCAGAGATTTGCAGAAATTTAAGAAATCAGATCGATGAGATTGAAAAAGAAATCGAAAATGTCCAGAAACAGATGAAAGATTTCTTATCAGTCAAGGCAAAGAAGATTCGAGGAGCGAGATATAAGTTAGAAGAATTATCCAATAACTTCGATGTGCGTAAAATGGCAGCCTGTATGGAAAATGAAGAACAGGAAGATTACTACATTCTCTGTGGATGGATGAGTGAAAAAGATACACAGGCATTTATTGAGGAGACAAAAGATGATGATAGAATCACGATCATTGTTGAAGAAGGAAGAGAAAAATTCTTCGGTGATCCACCAACGAAATTACAGAATCCCAAATTCTTCAAACCATTTGAAATGTTTATCAGAATGTATGGACTGCCATCCCATGATGAGATGGATCCAACCATTTTCGTGGCACTGACTTATACCTTTATCTTTGGAGCGATGTTTGGGGATGTTGGTCAGGGATTGTGTTTGTTTATCGGCGGGGGATTACTATATAAGATCAAGAAATGGAATCTAGCAGGAATCATTTCTGTTGCCGGAATTTTTTCTACATTCTTTGGCTTTATGTTTGGAAGCTTCTTTGGATTTGAAGGAACGATCATTAAACCAATGTGGTTATCGCCAATGCATGCGATGATGAAATTACCGTTTGTTGGGCAGTTAAATACTGTATTTATCGTGGCAGTTGCATTTGGTATGGCACTGATCCTGCTTGCGATGGTGTTTCAGATCATCAATGCAAAGAAACGTGGGGATAAAGAAAATTTATTCTTCAGCCCAAATGGAGTTGCAGGACTTGTATTTTATGGATTCCTTGTCTTAACGATCGTGCTTTATATGACAGGTCATAAAACACCAGGAAATATCATGATGATCATTTTCCTTGGAATTCCAGTGATCATGTTCTTATTAAAAGAACCATTAGGACAGCTCGTGGAAGGAAAGAAACCAAAAGCAGAAGGCGGCGTTGGAATGTTTCTGGTGCAGGGATTTTTTGAATTGTTCGAGACGATGTTAAGTTTCTTCTCTAACACGATCTCATTTGTGCGTATCGGGGCATTTGCAGTGAGCCATGCGGCTATGATGGAAGTTGTTCTGATGCTCGGAGGGATCACAGATGGAGCAGGAAATCCAAACTGGATCATCATTGTTCTTGGAAATATTATCGTGTGTGGACTAGAAGGTCTGGTTGTCGGAATTCAGGTATTGCGTCTGGAATATTATGAAATGTTCAGTCGTTTCTATACGGGATCAGGAAGAGAATTCCATCCGTATGACAATCATGCAGGCAAGGAAAATTAGGAGGTATCGGTTATGACATTAGCAATCAAATTAGCGATCATCGCAGCATTAATCTTAAGTATATTTATTCCATTTGGTTATTTTCTTCATGGAGAGAGAACAAAGAAACGTTATAAACGAAGTATTGCATTTAACGCTTTTTTCTTCTTCGGGATCATTGTGATCGCCGGAGTGATGATGTTTGTCACAGATCCGGTACAGGCAGCACAAGCAGGTTCTGATGCAGGAATGGCTACAGGACTTGGATATCTGGCAGCAGCATTATCAACAGGACTTTCTTGTGTTGGTGGTGGTATCGCCGTAGCGAGTGCCGCAAGTGCAGCTTTAGGAGCAATCAGTGAAGATCCAAGTGCTTTAGGTAAATCACTGATCTTCGTAGGTCTGGCAGAAGGTGTATGTCTGTATGGATTGATCATTTCATTTATGATCATTGGTAAACTTGGATAGATCAGGAAGTGATAATTATGAAGATGTATTTGATCAGCGATAACGTAGATACATTGACAGGAATGCGGTTAGCCGGGGTTGATGGGATCGTAGTTCATGAAAGGGATGAATTAAAAGAAGCAATCGAGAAAGCTATGAGTGATCCAGAGATTGGGATCGTGCTTTTGACAGAGAAATTTGGAAGAGAATTTCCAGAATTGATCGACGAGATCAAGCTGGAGCGGAAAATGCCGCTTCTGATCGAGATTCCTGACAGGCACGGAACTGGACGGAAGAAAGATTTTATCACGTCTTATGTCAATGAGGCGATTGGATTGAAATTGTAAGCCGGCTGTAGAAGGAAGGTGACAACATTGACAGTAGAAGAAAAGATTTCACATATCAGAGAAGCTGCCATGGAAGAAGCAAGAGCCAGAGGAAATGAAATCATAGATCAGCATCAGAAGGCATTGGAAGGCGTGTTCAAAACACATAAACAAGAAGCTGTGATGCAGGCAGATACGAGGATCAAGACCGAAACAGCATCGGCAAGGCAGCAGTTAAATACAGTAACATCCAAAGGGCAGCTAAAACTTCGAAGACAATTAAGCCGAGTGCAGAATGAATTAAAAAATAAATTGTTTGAGGAAGTCCGGGAAATGGCAGAAGAATACATGAAAACCGAAGCGTATAAAGAATTACTTGTATCCTATATTGCAAAAGCGGCGAGATTCGCAGATGGGAATCCATTGACAATCTATATTAACAGTTCGGATGAGGACAAAAAAGAATTCCTCGAAAAACGAACTGGAATGACAGTAACAGTCAGCGAAGAAGATTTTCTTGGAGGAATCCGTTCGATTATTCCGGGAAGAAATATCTTGATCGATCATTCATTTTCAGGTGCTTTGGAGAAAGAATACGAAGAATTTACCTTTAAAGGGGGTGTGACAGGTGAGTAAGACTGGAACAATTTATGGAATTAACGGACCTGTCATTTATCTGGCTGGAAATACTGGATTTAAGATGTCAGAAATGGTTTATGTCGGCAAAGAAAAATTAGTTGGAGAAGTCATTTCTCTGGATAAAGACCGTACGACGATTCAGGTATATGAAGAAACATCAGGATTAAAACCGGGCGAGATCGTGGAAGCAAGCGGGGAGGCAGTATCCGTCACATTAGCTCCCGGAATTCTTGATAACATTTTTGATGGAATTGAACGTCCTTTAGAGAGAATCGCAGAAAATGCAGGTGCATTTATCACAAGAGGTATCAGCGTAGATTCACTTGATATGGAGAAATTGTGGGACACAAAATTAGTTGTCAATGAAGGAGATATTCTTCATGGCGGTGATATCTATGCCCAAGTGCAGGAAACAAGAGCCATCGTACACAAATGCATGGTGCCGCCAGATCTTACAGGAACGGTTACTTTTGTGGCATCTGATGGAGAACATGCGATCAAGGATCATATGATCACGTTAAGATTGGACGATGGAACGGAAAAACAGTTAACAATGATCCAGAGATGGCCAATCAGGGTTCCAAGACCTGTTCACGACAGGATTCCGGCATGTGTGCCACTGGTAACAGGTCAGAGAATACTGGATACAATGTTTCCGATTGCTAAAGGTGGAACTGCGGCAATTCCAGGTGGTTTTGGTACTGGAAAGACAATGACACAGCATCAGATTGCGAAATGGTCCGATGCGGATATTATCATTTATATCGGATGCGGGGAACGTGGAAATGAGATGACACAGGTATTGGAAGAATTTTCAGAATTAGTTGATCCAAAGAGTGGTAATCCATTGATGGACCGAACAACACTGATCGCCAACACATCCAATATGCCGGTAGCAGCACGTGAAGCATCTATTTATACAGGACTTACGTTGGCAGAATATTACCGTGATATGGGATATGATGTCGCGATCATGGCGGATTCTACTTCAAGATGGGCAGAAGCGTTAAGAGAATTGTCCGGTCGTCTGGAAGAGATGCCAGCAGAAGAAGGATTTCCGGCATATTTAGCTTCCAGATTATCTGCCTTTTATGAAAGAGCTGGAATGATGCACAACTTAAATGGAACGGACGGTTCTGTAACGATCATCGGTGCAGTATCTCCGCAGGGAGGAGATTTCTCAGAGCCAGTTACACAGAATACCAAACGATTTGTCCGTTGCTTCTGGGGACTTGATAAATCCTTGGCTTACGCAAGACATTTTCCAGCGATTCACTGGTTAACGAGTTACAGTGAATATCTGACAGATCTCGGCGGCTGGTACAGAGATCATGTATCCCCCAATTTTGTGGACTATCGAAATCGTCTGATGGCGATCTTAAATCAGGAAAGTAGTTTGATGGAGATCGTAAAACTGATCGGTGGGGATGTTCTTCCAGATGATCAGAAATTAACGTTAGAGATCGCAAGGGTGATCCGATTAGGATTTCTGCAGCAAAATGCTTTCCATAAAGATGACACTTGCGTGTCCATGGAGAAGCAATTTAAAATGATGGAAGTTATTTTATATCTGTATCAAAAGAGCAGGGAACTTGTAGCGAGAGGAATGCCAATGAGCGTGCTAAAAGCAGAAGGGATCTTTGAGAAAGTCATTGCGATCAAATACGATGTTCCGAATGACAATCTGCAATTACTGGATCTCTACCGTAAACAGATTGATGATTTCTATGACGCAGTACTGGAAAAGAATGCATAAGGAGGCGGTCATTTTATGGGAATTGAATATTTAGGACTAAGCAGCATCAATGGTCCGCTTGTCATTCTGGAAGGAGTACAGGACGCATTTTTTGATGAGATCGTCGAATTTACGGTTGATGGAAAAACGAAAAAAATCGGAAGGATCATTGAATTATACGAAGATAAAGCGGTGATTCAGGTATTTGAGGGAACGGAAAATATGTCCCTTGATAATACAAGAACAAAATTAACTGGACACCCGATGGAAGTCTCTCTTGCACCAGATATGCTAGGAAGAACATTTAACGGAATCGGAAAACCAATCGATGGGTTAGGACCACTGATCACTGATGTCAAACGAGATGTCAACGGTCTTCCATTAAATCCGGTCCGCAGAAAATATCCAAGAAACTATATCCGTACAGGTATTTCAGCAATTGACGGATTAACAACACTGATCCGTGGACAGAAACTTCCCATCTTCTCAGGAAACGGACTGCCTCACGATCAGCTGGCAGCCCAGATCGTAAAACAGGCATCTCTTGGTGATGGTTCAGATGAGCCATTTGCGGTAGTCTTTGGAGCAATGGGTGTCAAACATGATGTTGCGGATTTCTTTCAGAAGACATTTGAGGAAAGTGGTGTTGCAGATCATGTATGTATGTTCTTAAATCTTGCAAATGACCCAGTTGTAGAACGATTGATCACACCAAAAGTAGCCTTAACTGCAGCAGAATATCTTGCATTTGACTGTAATATGCATATCTTAGTTATCCTGACAGATATGACATCGTTTGCGGAAGCGATGCGTGAGGTATCTTCATCGAAAGGAGAAATTCCATCCAGAAAAGGATATCCAGGATATTTGTACAGTGAACTTGCAACATTATACGAACGTGCAGGAATCATCGAAGGAGCAGAAGGTTCGGTCACACAGTTACCAATCTTAACTATGCCAAATGATGATATCACTCATCCAATTCCTGACTTAACCGGTTATATTACAGAAGGGCAGATCGTACTGGATCGTAACTTAAACGGACAGACCATTTATCCACCAATCAGTGTTTTGCCATCGCTTTCTCGTCTGATGAAAGATGGAATCGGAGAAGGATACACAAGAGAAGATCATCAGGATCTTGCAAACCAGTTATTTTCCGCTTATGCGAAAGTGGGAGAAGCAAGAAACTTAGCATCTGTTATCGGAGAAGATGAGTTATCCCCAATTGATAAAAAATATCTGGAATTTGGAAAGGCATTTGAGGAACGATATATCGGTCAGGGGCCGGAAGAAAACCGTTCCATGATCGAAACATTGGATCTTGGATGGGAATTATTAAAGATCCTGCCAAGAGAAGAATTGGATCGAATCGACACGAAGATCATCGATAAATACCTGCCAAAAGAGCAGGAAAGCTAAAGGTGGTGAGATTATGGACCCACGAGAATTCCCGACCAAAGGAAATCTGATCGCAGCCAAGAACTCTCTTACATTGGCAAAACAGGGTTACGATCTGATGGATAAAAAAAGAAATATCCTGATTCGTGAGCTGATGGATCTAATCGATGAGGCGAAAGATATTCAGGAAGAGATTGATACAACATTTACAAGAGCGTATGCATGTCTTCAGAGGGCGAATATCCAGCATGGGATCAGTAAGGTAGAAGAACTTGCCTATACAGTTCCGATCGAGGACTCGATACGGATTCAGACAAGAAGTATCATGGGAACAGAGATTCCACATGTGAAATATGATGCACATGAGAATCAGTTGACATATGCGATGGATGGGACATTTGAATCAATTGATGTTGCCAGGGAAGCGTTTCGGCAGGTGAAGGATCTGACAATTAAATTGTCAATGGTTGAAAACGCGGCGTATCGTTTAGCAACTAGTATTAAGAAAACGCAGAAGAGGGCAAATGCGTTGAAGAATATTACGATTCCGACTTATACCGGGTTGGTTTATAAGATTTCGAATGAGTTGGAAGAGAAGGAGAGGGAGGAATTTACGAGGCTTAAGGTGATTAAGCGGATGAAGCAGAAAGGATGAATTTAATCCAAACAAAAGGACAGAAGATTGCCCTCAATCATCAATCTTCTGTCCTTTATGACATTTCCATGAAATCACATCTCCATAGCTTTCAAAAAGAAATCCTCACTACCAAAATTTCCAGATTTCAATATAAGCTGCAAATACCTATTTTCTTCAGGAATTAAAACAGGAACCCCAGGGCAGATTTCCTGTCCAATATAAAAAGAGGAATACCCTAATCCTGTAGTAACAGCTCCAGAGGTTTCTCCACCAGCAACAATGATCTTATGATAGTTATGATCCTTTGCATAAACAGCAATAAAAGACAGAATAGATTCTATTTTCTTAGCTGCTGTATAAAATGCAGGGGATTTTTTTTTCTGTTTTAAAATCTTTCAACACAGCATCACTATATATTAACAATGGACTTTTCTGCGCATCAATAAGTGATGTAATGTAAGTTAGATCATAGTAGTCGAGAAGGAAATCCATAACAGGCCCAATATTTCCTTTTGGGGTAGAATCAAAAGTAGAGCAATATTTATAATATAAATGTTCTACCTGATACTGTTCTAAAAACAGCAGGACATCATGAACTTTCTTGATTGCATCAGATACAGGAACACTGCGTATTTTCAAAGCAAAAACTACACAGTCACAATCAGGAAGCATTAGAGGAATTCCTGTTAATAAGACAACATTTGCGTGCTTCCGTTTCAGAAAACTTGCAGCATCGGCTCCGCCTGTGAAATCATCTGCAATCACAGCAAGTTTAATACGATTCATAAGTACACCCCTTCCATCAACAAACGATATGATTCTAATAAACGATATTACTTAGGAAGAAATTGTGTAAGATCAGTTTCTTCATCGTAAACACGCAGCATTTCAATATTTTTGATCTCAAAAATAATAAGATCGACCGTAGTCAGTGTTGGAGTATATCCTTTTACAATGTGGCCACCAAAGACCTGACCAGAAGCATCACACATTGTCGCATGAAAATGTGTGTCATAGTCATTGTTATTTTGACAAACAACACCTGTTCCATTTAGAAATTCTACTGGACCGTCTTTTTGAAGAACATCGCCATATCCAGCACCAACTTTCGCATCTTCTTTTGGAACAAGATTCATATAACCACATTTTTTGAAACTTCCCAAACAGGTAACGTAAGCATGTTTAATATCATTTTTTTACATACTTCTTCAATACCTTCGATCAAATCTGTGTCGGGCAGTAATCTTGCAGCAACTGTTTTACCTGTAGTTCCGCAGGCATCATGAAAACGTATCATAATAAAATCCTCTTTACCAAGCTCTATTTTCCTGATCAAATAATTTCACATAATGTTCCAGACGGTCAGAATATCCCTTGATAAAAGACGGAATCAACTGCCATTTATCAAAGTTTTTATCTTGAATAAAAGTTTCTAATTCTTCTTTCCCGGCAACGACAAGTTCTGTTGCAAGGTTGACTTTCTGAATACCATTTTTTACAGCTTTTCTTAAATTTTCATCACCAGTTCCACTTCCACCATGTAATACAAGTGGTATATCTACAACATCGGTAATCTGTTTTAACAGATCAAAATCGATGTGAGGAGTGCCGTGATAACGTCCATGAGCAGTTCCGATTGCTACAGCAAGACAGTCAATTCCTGTCTCTTCAACAAATTTTTTCACCTCTTCAGGCTTTGTAAAATGATCAGAACCATCGGAAGAATAATCTTCACTCTGACCGACATGGCCTAATTCAGCTTCTACACTGATATTAAGAGGACGGCACATTTTCACAGTCTCTTTTGTCTGTGCGATATTATCTTCATAGCTTAAAGAAGAACGATCGACCATAATGGAAGTAACACCATAATTATCTTTTTTTGCTCGATCAAGAATTTCCTTCATTGTAACTAACATAAATACCTCCTTCGTAAAAAATATTTTCGCAAAAGTCAATAAAAAATAGATGAAATAAAAATATATTTCATCTACATAAAAATTCATATCTAAAATTTAGTTTCGCTAAGCAATAATTCTACATCGTTTATCTGAGTTGGCAATTTATCATCAAAATTAAAGAGAGGATAATTTTTAATAACATAAATGAGAGCATCATTGACAGCGAGTTCTAATAAATGAGAATCAGCACGAACATTTTGATCATGCATTTCATTCGTGTCGTTAATCTGTAAAATAGCATCTGAAAAATCCATGATCTGAGAGTTTGGATCAGCAGTGATCACAAGAATCTTCATTTCTTTTTTCTTAGCAAGGGAAAGCGCTTTTAAAACCTGTGTTGAAGCACCAGAACGACTGATCGCAATTACAAGATCAGAAGCAATCGGGATTGTATTTCCAGCCCCTATAATATGACACATTCTGGCTTCACAGATCAATTTTGCAGCACAGAGCAGATCATTTGTAGAGATGAAACTTGAGAGTGAACGAATGCGGTTTGCACAAGCAGAAAATATTTTTTCACTTGTAAGTAAGGGGGCATTGTTTAACATATCATTGTCTTTTTATGCGACATCATTTGAAAGAAGAAGCCGCATTTGGAAGAAACCATTATACCCTAGATGTTTTGCCATTCTGACAATGGAAGCTTCACTTGCATGAGCTTTTTTAGCAAGCTGTGAGATATTAAGAAGGGTTACTTCTTCAAGATGATCAAGGATATATTGTGCAGTTTTTTTCTCTGCAGGAAAGAGTTCTTCAAAGTTATGTTTAATATTTTCGATGACTGATGTTTTTATAATTTGCATGGACAGCTTCTTTCTGATACTAAGAAAGTTAACACGAATTATAAAGTGTGTCAATTTGATATCTTTCAAAAAGTGGAAATGCGAAAAGTGGAAATGTGGAAATTCAAATGCGGAAATGGAGGAAAATGTGGAAATATAAAAGCGGAAGTACCTTTGGTTTGGAATAGACTAAAAACTATAGAAATGTCACAAAAGAAATCATATAATAAACCCATCGAAAGACAAAAGTGACAAAAGAAAGGAGCCAAGTCATGAAATTAAAAATGGTAGGTCTTGGAAAAATGGGATTTAATTTAGCCCTGAATATGAAAGACCACGAGGTTGATGTAGAAGGATTCGATGTAAATGAAGAAGCCAGAAAGAAGGCTGAAGAATCTGGAATTAAATCATATGAAACTCTAAAAGATCTGGTATCTGCGGATCAGAAAGATGTGATCTGGGTTATGTTACCAGCTGGAAAGATCACAAATTCAGTATTAGATGAATTAAGTGGTTTATGTAAAAAAGGAGACATCGTGATCGATGGTGGAAATTCAGATCATCGAGACAGCTTAAAGACAGCAAAGAAGATGGAAGAGAAAGGAATTTATTTCTTTGATATTGGAACAAGTGGAGGGGTTTACGGAGCAAGACACGGAGCAAGTTTTATGTGTGGAGGAGATCCGGAAGTATTTAAAAATGATCTTCAGGAAATGTTAGAAAGCATTGCAACAACAAACGGATGTCTTTACACAGGAAAAACAGGAAGTGGTCATTATCTTAAAATGATTCACAATGCAATGTTATATGGATACATGCAGACATTAGGAGAAGGATTTGAACTTCTTGAAAAAAGTGAATTTGATTACGATCTGGAACATGTTGCAGATTCACTTAGTAAATCAAGTGTTATTAGAGGATGGCTGTTAGAACTTGCAGCAAATGCATTTAGAAAAGATCCAGATCTAGAAAAGATCAAAGGAGTTGTTGGAGCAAGTAAAACAACAGGATGGACAATCGAGTCTGCTTGTGAACTTGGAGTTCCAATCCCAATTATTTCTACTTCACTGATGATGCGTTTAAGATCAAAACAGGATGATTCATTTTCAGCGAAAGTGATCGCATCTTTAAGAGATGAGGTTGGAGGACACAAAGCTCAGTCAAAATAAAGGAGAAATTATATGTGGTTTTACAAGATTGAAAGAGATGAAAAAAATAAATATATCAATATCACATGGAATACGACAATGACATACATCAAAAGTATTCTAGGAGTTGTCGGTGTAGGAGCATGTTTGTTTAATCTTGTATGGCTTGCAGCAATATGCTTAACGATTTTAGCTGTGGCACTGACATATTATTTATATCGATATGGAAATCTAGTTCGAATACTTCATAGCCATGAACAAAAAAAGGGATTAGAATATACAGGTAGCCAATATTCATTTAAAGATCCATTGATCGTAACAATTCCGCAGGTGAGAAATATATGAACAGACAAGAAAATTTAATTCAGATTCTTTTAAAAGCAGAAAAACCACTTACAACACAAGAATTAGCAGAGCAGTTAAATGTCAGCAGCCGGACAATCCGATCTGATCTTGAAAAAATAGAATCAGAAATCCTGGTTCATTCCATGAAACTTGAAAAGAAACCAAGAGTTGGTATTTGGATTGAAGGTACACAAGATGAAAAAGATGCATTGTTTCTTGATGTAAAAGGAGAACATGACTTAGTAGAGTCTTATTCGAAAGAATACCGAAGAGGCTGCATTTTAGTACAGATATTGCTGTCAAAAAATAAAATATATCCATATAAATTACAGAATAATCTTTATGTAAGCAAGTCAACAATTGAAAAAGATCTTCAGGAGATCTCAAAATGGCTGGAGAAATATGATCTTAGTTTAATGAAGAAACCAAGTATAGGTCTTTATGTCAGTGGAGATGAAGAAAATATTCGAAATGCAGTTGCTGCACTAGCAGGTGAACTGAGTGAAAAAAATCAGTCCATTGAAAGCTTGATGGAAACATATCTGGATATAGATGTTAAGGAAATCGAAGACATTATACATAACTGGAATGACAATTATAATATGCACTTAAATGAAGTGAATATAAACAATCTGGCTTTTCATGCATCGGTTATGTTAATGAGAATAGGTAAAAATAAAGCATTATTAATAGAAAATTCAAAAGCCTTGGATAGTGAGACATTTTCTTATAAAGAAGAGTTCGACATCCTAATAAATGAACTTTCAACATATGGAAATTGTGAGATTCCAAAAGATGAAGCAGATTATCTTCTTATGCATCTTTTAGGTATGTATTTGAATGAAAGCTCATTTTTAGAAAATGATTTTTTAAATGATCTGAGAAAGATTGCTGAAAATATAGCAGAAGATTTTATTTTGAAATCCGATAAGATCATGTCATTAGATTTAGAATCAAATGACCAGTTTAAAAGATCACTGATGCTTCATTTGCTTCCAACAGTATATCGTTTGAAATATGGATTAAATCTATATAACCCATTATTGAATGAGATTAAGACTAATTATGCCAGCTATTATTATCTGGCTCTGATCATCAATTCAAGTTTCAAAAAATATATCGGAGTAAATGCAAGTGAAGGAGAAATTGCTTATGTGGCATTGCATTTGTCAGTAGCTGTACAGCAGGCAAAAGATCATGTGCAGGTAGCGGTTGTCTGTTCTCTTGGAGTAGGAGTATCAAGATTACTTTCTGTAAAGCTTCAGGAAAACTTCCCAGATGTAACATTTATTCATTGTTCCATGAATGATGAGGAACAGTTAGAAAAATGTAAATATATCATTTCAACAGTGGAACTTAACACAGACAAACCTTATGTACAAGTAAATCCGCTGCTGATGGAAGTAGATGTACAGAAAATACGAACACTATTAAGAAAAAATCCAAGTATTAATAAAACAAATTTCTCCATGCAGACAGTAAAAGTCTTTCATGAGCAAATTGATAAGATTCAGATCTTGCAAGAGATGTCAAATTATCTTCGCATGTGCGGCGCAGTGACACCAAGATTTTTTGAAGGTGTTTTAAAAAGAGAAAATATGGGATCTACGGAAGTAGGAGATGGTATTATTCTGACACATGGATTCCATGAGGATGTAAAGCGAACACAGATTGCATTTTGTAAGCTGGATCATCCGATTGTCTGGAAGACACAGGAAGTTGATTTTATCGTAATGTTAGCAGTTGCAAAAACAGATGCAAAAAATGTAATGCAAATGAACTGGTTGTATAAAATGTTAAGCAATATGGAGATAGTCAACAAGATAAGAGAATGCAAGAAAGACAGAGAAATATATGAAACATTAATAGAAGCAAGTAAAAAACTTTAAAGGAGGGTACATATTATGAATTTATTAGACATTCTGGATCTTGATTTAATAGATCTGGATATGGATGCAACAGATAAAGATGGAGTTTTAAAACAGTTAAGTTCCATGCTTTATAAAAAAGGAAATATTAAAGATCTGGATAAATTCCTGGAAGCAGTTTATGAAAGAGAAAGCATTGGAGAAACAGGTCTTGGAGGGATTGCGATTCCTCATGGTTTAACAGATCAGGTAATCAATGCAAGTGTTGCAATCGGAAAAGTAAAACAGCCAGTAGAATGGGAAAGCCTTGATGATCAGCCAGTAAGTCTGATTTTCTTATTAGCAGCACCAACTGGAGATCTTCAGAAGACACATCTTCAGAATCTATCACAGCTTGCTAGCGTTGTAGCACATAAAGCACATGTCGACGCGTTAATGAAATGTGAAACAAAAGAAGAATTTTTTGAACTATTTGAAACTTATTTTAATGAATTTACAAAGAGAAAGGAAGCTTAATTATGAATATTGTTGGAATTACATCTTGCACTTGTGGAATCGCACATACTTATATGGCTAGAGAAAAACTGTTAGAAACTGGAGAAAAATTTGGATGGAGTGTAAAAATCGAAACACAGGGAAGCGGTGGTGTTGAATTTGCGTTAACAGATGAAGATATCAATGCTGCAGATTGTGTATTGATCGCATCTGATGTTGCTGTATCTGGAACAGAAAGATTCAAAGGAAAACCAATGGTTAAAGTACCTGTTGCAACAGCAATCAAATCACCAGAACATCTTCTTCGTAAGATTGAAGAAAAATTAGGTGCAATGAAGAAATAAAAGTGCTAAAAGGAGAGAAGATATGTTAAAAGACGTATTAAAAAACTTAAAGCAGCATTGTATGAGTGGTATCTCTTATATGATCCCTGTTATCGTTATCGGTGGATTTTGTACAGCACTTGCTCGTCTGGCAGGAAATGTTGATACAGCAGGAACTATTGGATATGCATTCTTACAGGCAGGAAATGCAGCATTTGCATTAATGATGTCCGTACTTTGTGCAGGAATTGCTTACTCTATCTGTGGTAAACCAGGAATTGCACCAGGTGTAGTAGCAGGATATTTGTCAACACAGGTAAAAGCCAGTTTCCTTGGAGCATTAATTTGTGGAATCTTAATTGGTATTATGATCTTATGGATGCAGGAACATTTCCCAGATTCAAAAGCTTTGAAATCAATGTATCCGATCGTTATTTATCCGGTAATATCCGGAATTATAGCGACGCTGTTGATCATGTTTGTCTTTGGACCGCCTCTTGCAGCATTAACACAGGCAGCTATTGACTTCTTTATGAATATGAACACGGGATCAAAATTCTTATTAGGATTTATCTTAGGATGTATGACCGGATTTGATATGGGAGGTCCTGTGAATAAAATTTGTTTCTCTGTTGTCAGTGCATTCGCAGCCTCTGGAATCTGGGGACCTGCAGCCGGAAAAAATGCGGCGGCTATGGCACCTCCAATGGGTATGGCAATTTCAGCACTGGTATTAACTCCTAAAAAATATACAGAACAAGAAAGAGAAGATGCAAAAGTTGCGATCGCAATGTCATTGTGTCAGGTAACAGAGGGTGCATTACCATTTGCCTTTAATGATCCGAAACGAGTCATTCCGGCGGTAACAATTGGTTCAGGTGTTGCTCATGGATTAATCTTAACTTGGGGAGTAACAGTTCCTGTACTGCATGGTGGAATCTTCTCGGTTCCACTGGCAAGTAATCCAATGTTATGGATTGCAGCATGGTTGATCGGAGCTATGGTTACAGCGGTAATTGTTTCTGTAACAAAACCAGCGCGTCCAGTTGAAACAGTACATGAAGATGAAGAATTGAAAGATGATTTTGATATTGAAATTGGATAATCAGACAATTCGCAGTAAAACGTATTTTATAGAAGAATAGAGAAGCTGCATTATGCAGCTTTTCTTATACCCAAAAAAGGAGAAAAAACCATGAAAATTGAGAAAAAATATTTAGATGAGATGAAAAGATGCTACTGTGCAAGCAATATTTCCTTTGATGGAGAAAATCATGTACTACTTGCAAGTGAAGATCCAGAAGTTGCCTGCAACATGTATTATGGAAAAGATTTCGAAAAGAAACAAAATGTCTGGACAATACCAGGTGGATGTATGTCAATCGTTCCAATTCCAGGAAAAGAGAAGGAATTTCTTGCAGTACAGGAATTTTATTTAAAAGTAACACCATCTTTAGCTAAGATCGTATGGGGAAAATATGAGGATGGAGAATGGAAATTTAAAGATGTAGTATCTATTCCATATGTGCATCGTTTTGGTATTTTTCATGCGAACGGAATTAATTATCTGATCGCAGCAACGGTTGCAACATCCAAAAAAGAAAAGAATGACTGGAGTGTACCGGGACGTATTTACGTTGCAGAATTACCAGAAGATCCATCAAAAGGTGTAGAACTTGAAATTTTAGTAGATGGATTATATAGAAATCATGGATTTTGGCAGACAAAAAAAGGTGGAAAAGATGTCGGATATTTTGGAAGTGATCAGGGAATCCTTCGTGTCAGTGCACCAGAGAAACGAGGAGGCCAGTGGAAGACAGAACTGATCATGGAAGGGCATATCGGAGAAATAGCAACGATTGATATTGATAATGACGGTGAAGATGAGATCATGACAATCGAAGAATTTCATGGAGATACGATTCAGATTTATAAAAAGATTGATGGAAAATATACAAAAGTCTGGAAGTACGATAATGAAATCGATTTTGCACATGCCCTTGTTGGAACAAAATTAGCTGGACAGAATGCATTTGTATGTGGCGTAAGAAGAAAAGATTGTGAATTATTTGCTGTTACTTATGAAGATGGAGAATATAAAGTCACAATGATAGAAAAAGGAGTAGGTCCTGCAAATCTGTGTGTAGTTAACGAAAAAGACAGAGATATCATTGTAGCAGCAAATCACACAGCAAATGAAGCAGCTGTATACTTTGTAACAGAATAAAACCTGAATACATTTAATAAGCGAGGGATTTTATGTTAGAAGAATTAAAACAGAAAGTATTAGAGGCAAATTTATTATTACCACAGCATGGATTAGTTACATTTACATGGGGAAATGTATCAGAGATTGACCGGGAAAAAGAAATTGTTGCAATTAAACCAAGTGGAGTAGAATACAGCAAGATGACAGCGGAAGATATTGTTCTTGTAGATCTTGAAGGAAATATTCTTGAGGGAGAATTAAGACCAAGTTCTGATGTAGATACACATTTGGAATTTTATCGAAACTGGCCAGGAATTGGCGGTGTTGTACATACACATTCCACATGGGCAACTGGTTTTGCACAGGCAGGAAAAGATATTATTGCGTTAGGGACGACGCAGGCAGACTATTTTGATGGAGCAATTCCATGTACCAGATTCATGACAGATGAAGAAATAAAGGGAAGCTATGAATTAGAGACAGGAAAAGTGATTGTAGAGGAATTCCAAAAAAGAGAAATTGATCCAGAGAGAGTACCAGGAGCTTTAGTACATAGTCATGGACCATTTACATGGGGAAGTGATGGATTTAATGCAGTTCATAATGCGGTTGTTTTAGAGGAATGTGCAAAAATGAACGCAATTGCGATGCTGGTCAAAAATCCAGAAATTGGGTCAATGCAGCAGACATTATTAGAGAAACATTTTAACCGTAAACATGGTCCGGGGGCGTATTATGGTCAATCAAAATAAAGAATATTATCTGGGACTTTATGAGAAAAGTATGCCTAACACACTTTCATGGGAAGAAAAACTGAAAGTGGTAAAAGAAGCAGGTTTTGATTATCTGGAAATGAGCATTGATGAGACAGAAGAAAAGCTTGCAAGACTTGACCAGTCAGTGGATGAAATAGAAAAGGCAATCGAAAAAACAGGAGTTCCTATAAAATCTATTTGCTTAAGTGGTCATCGAAAATATCCATTAGGCTCACATGATCCAAAGATTAGGGAACGAGGAATGGAAATCATGGAGAAAGCCATTTGTCTGGCAGCAAGATTAGGAGTACGAGTCATACAGCTTGCCGGGTATGATGTATATTATGAAGAAGGCGATTTTCAAACAAGAGATTATTTTAAGATGAATCTGAAAGAGGCTGCGATCATGGCAGCAAAGCAGGGGGTATTGCTAGGATTTGAAACAATGGAAACACCTTTTATGGATACAGTAGAAAAGGCTATGGCATATGTAAAAGATGTGGATCAGGCATATCTTGGAGTATATCCAGACATCGGTAATCTGAAAAATGCTTCTCTTCTATATAATGTAGATGTGAATGAAGACATAATGACAGGAAAAGGTCATATTTTTGCAACACATTTAAAAGAGACAGTTCCAGGAAAATATAGAGAAATCCCATTTGGAACAGGACATACTGAGTTTGTAAGAAATATAAAGACTTTAAAAAGACTGGGAGTCAGAATGTTTGTAGGAGAATTCTGGTATGTCGGAAATGATGACTGGAAACAGGTAATTATAGATGCAAATGATTTCTTAAGAGATAAGCTGGAACAGGCATAATAGAATAAATTTATTGAAAAATGGAATTGTAATAAGACAGTTCCATTTTTTTGTATGTATTATTTAAATAACACCACATACAACGAAAAAACTCTGATGGGTAGACTTCGCCGATATTTTTTGATTTATTTTGAAACTTTTTCTGTATCTACAGCAGATTCTCTTTTTCTACTGATATTTTCAATACTTGCATTGGAATCCGCACATTCCATTCGCTTTTTGTATCACCATTTTTTATCTGGCATTACAAAAAAATCATTGAATGTTTTTTATTATGCCTGAATTCCTCAGCAAAGAACATGTCATTATTCTCTGTGACAGCTGGTATACAAAGAAAAATCTGGTCTCTATTATTGATGAATATCCAAACCTTGATCTCATTGGCAATGCAAGGATTGATTCTGTCATGTATGATCTCGCTCCTGAACGGACTGGGCGCAGAGGACGTCCTGCCAAGCATGGAAAACGGCTTTGCGTTGAAACAGATTTTACTTTTTCCAAGGAAAAGATCGGTGATTATTATACAGGTGTCCGCCGGGTTTTCACAAAGATCTTTGGCGACCGGGAAGTTCTTGCTTATGTCACGGATACTGAAAAAGGAAACGGCACAAAACGTCTATTTTTCAGCACAATCTTTTCAGAAGATCTGAAGGTCTTTTGTACGGAGGAGGAACACTCATCTTCTGACCAGACAGATCATGATCCAGTAAACTATATCCGCTGTTACTATATGCCTTTCGATGGAAGATCGAAATCGGCTACTATGAACAGAAAACGTTCTGGTCTTTTTGCGACTATATGGTACGGAGTCGCAAGGGAATAGAAATGCTGGTAAACCTGATTAATATCAGTTACTGTGCTATGAAGATCCTGCCTTATCAGGATAAATATTTTTCTAAATACCGTACAAAAAGTGTACAGGAGTTTCGTTTTGAATTAAGTCAGGAAATCCGTAAACAGATATTTTTTGCCACTTTCGTGAAAAATATCGAAACACATATAAAATCAGAGACTATGATAAAGGCTTTAAAACAGTTGATTTGTCAACAAGTCTGTCATTTATAAAGTTGTAAACTGGTGTTTAAATAATAAAAAGAAAATTAATATCGAAATACAAAATCGATATCAAGAAGAGTATTGTAGTAAGTTTCAATTTCATGTGGTACAATTAAAACAAATAGAATCAGCAACAGAAGAAGAAAAACAGACAGCAAAAGACTGGCAGCAAGTTGAAGAGATAATTCGTGGGAATCCGTATAGAGAAGCGGTGAAGCAAGAGATGTATAAGATGAGTCGGGATGAGAAAGAACGCTATCTGTATCTGAGGGAAGAAATGGCAGTTAGTGATGAAGTGAGTCGAATGAGGACAGCAATAAAGGAAGGAATAAAGGAAGGAGAAAAAAGAGGAATTAAATTGACTAAAAAAGTTTTTCAATTATCACAAAAAGGTTGTACAATAGCACAAATAGCAGAAAAATACAATACTGAAGAATCAGAAGTAAAAGAAATATTAGAATAAATTACAAAATTGACACAAAATAAAAAATATGCTATCTTAACAAAAGAAAAAGGGAATGAAGTTCTCCCTCGAAGAGATTCGAAACCGCTTATTAAGCTGATGACTTCTGTGTAATGAACACAGGGGTTATCAGCTTTTTTGATGTTTGGATTATATAAAAAAGAAAGGATTTTAGGAAAATGCAAAAGAAAGACTATATTATACAACTGCTAAAATATATCATCATGGCAATCGTTGTAGGAATTATTGTAGGTGCGATCGATGCCTTGTTTGGAAGAGTGTTGATCGCAATCTCAGAGTTCAGGACCATACATTATCAATATTTACTGCCATTCCTGCCAATTGCTGGGCTGGTGATCACAGCAATGTATTACGTATTCAGTAAACTAAGTCTAAAAGGAATGAAACTCATTTTCGAAGTTGGCCAGCAAAAAACAGATGCCATCCCATTACTACTAATTCCATTAGTAATGATCGGAACATGGTTAACGCATCTATTCGGAGGAAGTGCTGGCAGAGAAGGAGTTGCAGTTCAGATCGGAGCAACCCTGTCTCATGCACTCGGAAGAAAATTAAACTTCCCAGAGAATGGAAGAATAATGTTAGTCATCGGTATGGCAGCAGGATTTGGAGGGTTATTTCAGACACCATTAAGTGCAACATTCTTTGCAATCGAGGTAATCGTAATCGGGAAAATGGATTATGAAGCACTACTGCCAGCATTGGCGTCTGCATATATAGCAGCATTTACATCTCATAGCCTGGGGTTAGAAAAATTTTCAGTTGCGATTAAAAATACCATAAATTTAACTGGTACGAAAACGATCATATCAGTAATCATACTTGGAATTTTATTTGGACTGACTGGAAGATTGTTTTCTTTTTCATTAAGTAAGTTAAAAGTATTCATGGGAGAAACGATCATGAATCAGTATTTAAGAATCGGAGTTATGGCAATTCCATTAGCAGCATTATTGTTTATTATTCACGGATCAAGATATAGTGGACTTGGAACAAATATAATCTCAGCAGGATTCGCAGGACAGACAATCTATAGTTATGATTGGCTCCTAAAGTTATTATTTACGATTTTTACACTGGCAATTGGATTTCAGGGTGGAGAAGTTACACCACTGTTTTCGATTGGAACATCTCTTGGAGTGATCCTTGGAGGTCTACTTGGATTACCACCAATGTTATGTGCAGCACTAGGATATGCAGCAGTCTTTGGAAGCGCAACAAATACACTGATCGCACCGATCATGATTGGATTAGAAGTGTTTGGAGGAGCTGATATGGTGCTGTTTGTTATTGTCTGTGTGATTGCTTATGGGGTGAATGGGAATATATCTATTTATGCACAAGAAAAAATTTAATTTTGTAAGTTGGCCAACTGTAGATTTCGAGTATATGATCAAAAATAAATAAGCAACCGAAAGTGATGCGGTGGAATTTTGCTCATATTTTGAACAAATCGCTGATTCGCCCAATTTCCTACGAAAACTCGCTCTGAAGTTTGGTCTAAGACCAAAGTCTTTGAAGCTCAGACATTCGTCCAATTGGGCTGCGAATTTATTCAAAATATGGCAAAATTCCAATGCATCACTTTCGGTTGCTTATTTATTTTTGATCATATACCTGAAGTCTAAAGTGTGGACAATTACAAGATTGAAAAATTCAAGTGGTGTGTATGGAGGACAGTATTGGTTGTAAAATAGGGAACTTTCAGACAGAAAGTAATGTTATTATGCTTCATAAACATTCCAACAAATCGGTGTCTGAGAGTTTATTTATCTTCCATCAACGAATACAAAACTTATCAGCCAATATAGTTTAACACACGCATTGTGTAGTGATTTGAATAGCGTTCCGTTGTATGAGTCAGAAAGAAGATAAGAAAAAATATTTATAAGAATACAGGGTGACAACATGAGCACTTTTTGAATGCGTTTTTTACAAATTCGCAGCGCCCTGTGGTTGATTGTCTGACCGTAGCTGCGGGCATTTTGGCTCGCAGCGAGGGAGTTATCAAAGGAACAGGCGCGGATCGGCGATTTGTAAAAAACGCTTTCAAAAATGCGGAGTGTCACCTTGGATCCTTATAAATAGTTCTTCTTATCTTCTTTCTGACTCATACATGACCAACACTACCACTTCAAATCAGGATTGTATAAAAACGAATAATCTATAGAATTCTTAATAAATTATGCTATAATATACAAGATTAATTAAACAGTTTCAAAATGAAAGAGGGAGTATCAAATGAAAAGGTTATTATTAGTTTTAATGCTGATTCTGGGAGCAGTAATGATCACAAGCCGTCCGGTGGCGACTTATGCATATACAGATGAAGAAAAGCAGCAGGCGAAATCATGGCTGTCTTCGCATGGTTATCCACCAACAAGAGCAGGGGCAGAACAGGCATATCAGGATTATATGGATGGAAAGATTGATGTTCCAGAAGCAGATGCATATATGGGAAAGAACCAGAAAAATGACATAGAAGAAAAGAAAAATTCAACTGTGAAGACAGAAACAAAAAAAGATAAACAATCTAAAAATACCAATAAAAATAGTACAACAAAACAAGAAAATTCATCTACAGAACAGACAAACAACAGTACAACATCTGCAAAAGAGTCAACAACACAAGGAACAACAGAAACAACAACGACCAAAGTGACAACAGAAACAAAAGAACAGAAACAACAAAAAGAAGAAAAAAAGAAAAAAGAGCAGAAAGAAACAAAGAAAAAACACACAACAGGGATTGCGATCGGAGCAGCTGCAGTTGTGATTTTTGCTTTACTTGTAGTATTTATGCGAAAGAGAATGTAAAAAACGCTATGCTGAAGTGATAGAAAATTCACTTGACACAACAGTTAGCGAGTGCTATTCTATAAATAAATTACATAACGTCTTCAGGGCAGGGTGCAAGTCCCTACCGGCGGTTATAGCCCGCGAGCCTTATATGGCATGACTTGGTGAGATTCCAAGGCCGACAGTACAGTCTGGATGGAAGAAGATTTAAGAAGTGATATTGATCATCATGTCCTGGGATTTTTATAATTCCAGGATTTTTTTATTTCAAAAAGAAATATCAAGATATCAAAAAGGAGTTCCTGAAGAATTAGAACAAAGATCAGGAGCTCCTTTTTATATTTCCGATTTCAATACCAATCAAAATCCAACATCCCAAAATCAAAGAACCTGAAGGGAAGGGAGAAAAATATTTGAAAGAAGAATATATGCGGCGTGCGATCGAACTTGCTAAGAAAGGCTGTGGATATACCAATCCAAATCCTTTGGTCGGAGCAGTGATCGTAAAAGATCAAAGGGTTATTGGGGAAGGATATCATGAGAAGATTGGCGGATTACATGCAGAGCGAAATGCCTTAAAAAATTGCATAGAAGATCCTGAGGGAGCTGAGATTTATGTAACATTGGAGCCATGCTGCCATTATGGAAAAACACCACCATGTACGGAAGCATTGATTGAAGCAGGAATCAAGAAAGTATATGTCGGGAATTTAGATCCCAATCCAAAAGTGGCAGGGGGCGGGATCAAAATCCTGAATGATCATGGAATAGAAACTGAGACAGGAATTCTTGAAGAAGAGTGCAGACAGTTAAACGATATATTTTTTCATTATATTCAGAATGATATTCCATATATAGCACTAAAATACGCAATGACATTGGATGGAAAGATCGCAACGGCAACTGGTGAATCCAAGTGGATCACAGGAGAAGAAGCCAGAAGACATGTACATACATTACGACATCAGTATGCAGCGATCATGGCAGGGATCGGTACGGTTTTAGCAGATGATCCGATGTTAAATGCACGAATCGAACATGGGAATGATCCAATTCGTGTGATATGTGATTCAAACTTAAGGATTTCGGAAGGATCAAATATCGTAAAAACAGCCAGAGAAATTCCAACGATCATCGCTACCATAAGTAAGGATCAAGAAAAAATAGCAAAATTAGAACAAAAAGGATGCAAGATCTTAAAAACGTCAGAGCAAGATGGAAAGGTCAATGTCAAAGAAGTTTTAAAACAGTTAAGAAATATGGAAATTGACAGTGTTTTAGTTGAGGGTGGTGGAATCTTGAATGAATCCTTGATCAAAAACGACTGTGTTCACAAAGTTTACGCCTATATTGCTCCAAAATTATTTGGAGGAGAAAAGGCCAAAACACCTGTAGAAGGCAAAGGGATCGAAAGGATCCAAGAAGCTTTGGTATTTGATGAATTAAAGGCAACACCACTTGGAAATGACATATTACTGGAAGGGAAGGTGAGATCATGTTTACCGGAATCGTAGAAGAATTAGGAACAGTCATATCCCTGAAGCGAGGAAGCAAAGCAGCAGTCCTTACGATCAAAGCAAATGTTATTTTTGAAGATCTTAAATTGGGAGACAGCGTAGCAGTTAATGGGGTCTGCCTGACAGCGACTCACATTAGCGGCAATACATTTCAGGCAGACGTGATGAATGAGACATTCAACCGAAGCAGTCTTGGAAGTTTAAAAAAGGGATCTGTCGTCAACTTAGAGCGAGCGATGGCAGCCAATGGAAGGTTCGGAGGTCATATGGTAGCAGGCCATGTGGACGATACAGGGGAACTTGTTAGTGTAAAACAAGATGATAATGCTGTATGGTTTACGATCAAAGCCCCAGAAAATATCATGAAATACTGTATTGAAAAAGGATCGATCGCACTCGATGGAATCAGCCTGACGATTGCTAAGTTAAGCGATGATACCATTTCCGTATCCATGATCCCACATACCATAAAAAATACCAATTTTGGATATAAAAAACCAGGAGATAAGATCAATCTGGAGAATGACATGGTTGGGAAATATATAGATAAACTGCTGCATTTTGATCAGCAGGAAACAAACGACAAACATACAAACAGCACCTTAACAATGGAAATGTTAAGAAATGCTGGATTTTAATAAAAAACGAGGAGGAAAAAGACAAGATGAGCGATGTAGTATGCGAAGTAATCGCACAGCTTCCAACAAAATACGGAACATTTGAGGCACATGGGTATGTAGACCAGAGAAGTGGGGAACATCATGTAGCACTGGTCAAAGGAGATATCGCAGACGGAGAACCAGTTTTATGCCGTGTGCATTCTGAGTGCCTGACTGGGGATACTTTTGGATCTCTACGCTGTGATTGTGGAGAACAGCGAAGCCGTGCAATGCGTCAGATCGAGAAAGAAGGACGAGGGGTTTTCTTATATATGCGTCAAGAAGGACGAGGAATCGGATTGATCAATAAACTGAAAGCTTATGTATTACAGGAACAGGGAATGGATACAGTCGAGGCCAACTTAGCTCTTGGATTTAAAGATGATGAACGAGATTACAGTGCAGGAGCCATGATCTTACAGGATTTGGGAATCAAAAAACTGCGACTGATGACAAACAATCCAACCAAAATTGACGGATTAAATGAATATGGACTCGAGATCGTAGAACGAGTACCGATCCAGATGCCGATCAATCCATTTGATAAATATTATATGCAGACAAAGCAAAAGAAAATGGGACACATGACAACATACGAAGTTTAAATTAACAGAAAAATTAAAAAAATTAAGGTCCCAGGGACCTTAAGATTAACGAAATTAACGAAGAAAAAAGGAGTAATTAAAATGAGAGTATTAGAAGGTAAATTAGTAGCAAGCGGATTAAAAGTAGGAATCGTAGCAGCCAGATTTAATGAATTTATCGTATCCAAATTAGTATCCGGAGCTTTAGACGGATTGAAAAGACATGATGTGAAAGAGGAAGATATCGATATCGCATGGGTACCAGGAGCTTTTGAGATTCCACTGATCGCAGACAAGATGGCAAAAAGCAAAAAATACGATGCAGTGATCTGTCTTGGAACAGTGATCCGTGGAGCAACAAGCCATTATGATTATGTATGTAACGAAGTATCCAAAGGAATCGCACAGGTATCATTAAATACAGGAATTCCAGTTTTATTCGGAGTTGTTACAACAGAAAATATCGAGCAGGCGATTGAACGTGCTGGAACAAAAGCAGGAAACAAAGGATATGACTGTGCATTATCTGCAATCGAAATGGTACAGCTGATCAAAGAAGTAGAAGCATAAAAAGAATCAGAAATTAAAGCAGGAAGTTAGTATGGAACAATATTATTTAGGATTTGACGCAGGAACACAAAGTGTAAAAACAGCAGTTTATGATATTGATATGAACCTGATCGTGCAGGATACCAATGCAACAATCTTAAATTATCCACATCCGGGATGGGTGGAAATGGACGCAGACCAGTATCTTCATGCAACGGTTACAGGAATCAGAAACTGCGTTACAAAGATGAAAGAAAAGAATCTGGATCCAGACAACATCCGCTCTATTTTTGGAGATGGGATCATCTGCGGGATTGTTGGTGTTGATAAGGATTGCCATGCGATCACACCTTACATCAATTATCTGGATTCCAGAACAAAAGAAGATGTTGAGGAACTAGCATCCCATCATTATGAGATCTGGGCAAAAGAGACTGGAAATCCTCAGCCAAACTGTATGTTTCCAGCGATGTTTGCACGTTGGATGATGAACAATTGTGAGGGCTTTAAAGAAAAAGGCAGAAAATTCATGCACAATGCCCCATATATCCTGGCCAATCTTGCAGGACTGTCTGCAGAAGATGCATTTATCGACTGGGGAACAATGTCTGGATGGGGACTAGGATACCGTGTAACAGAGAAAAAATGGTCCAAAGAACAATTAGAGATCCTTGGAATTCCAATGGAAATGATGCCAAAGATTCAAAAACCATGGGATATCATTGGAACATTATCAGAGACATTTGCAAAAGAAACCGGATTGAAACCAGGAATCCCAATCTGTGCGGGAGCCGGAGATACGATGCAGTCCATGATCGGATGCGGAGTGATCAAACCAGATCAGGCAGCCGACGTAGCAGGAACATGTGCGATGTTTTGTATCGCAACCGATGGGATCAATGAAGAATTAAGCAAACCAGAAAATGAACTGATCTTTAACAGCGGAACTTTAGAAAATACATACTTTTATTGGGGATTCATAAGAACCGGTGGATTAGCACTTCGTTGGTATCGAGATAATGTATGTAACGAAGCAGGAAATGGAGCATATTTTGATGAATTAAATGAGAAAGCACAAAATGTGCCATGCGGATCCAAAGGAGTTCTGTTCCTTCCATATTTAACAGGAGGATTTGGAGAAACATCCAATGCAAGTGCCTGTTTCCTGAATATGACGATGGACACAGATCAGGGAGTACAGTGGCGTGCAGTTTTAGAAGCGATCGGTTACGATTATATGAGTGTGACAGATATTTATAAAAAAGCAGGCGTGCCACTCGAATTTATGACGATCACAGAAGGTGGAAGCAATTCAGAAGTCTGGAATCAGATCAAAGCAGACATGTTAGGATGTAAGAGTGCCACATTAGAAAATGCACAAGGAGCAGTTCTTACAGATGCAGTGATCGCAGCATATGCGGTAGGAGATCTGGAAGATCCAAGTCAGGTATTTGAAAAAACAAGAAAGATCAAGAAAATTTATGAACCTGATCCAATAAGAACAAAATACTATCGCAGTATTTATGAACAACAAAGAAAACTGATCAAAGACGATATGGCAGCAGTTTTTGAGACTTTACACCAGATCAGTAAGATTCAAGAACAAAGCAATGATTAAAAAAATGAAAAGGCTTCTTTACAAGAGGCCTTTTTTTCTTGTACAATAAAAGATAAAGTATATAAAAATAAGTTATAAGCAACTAACTTTGTAGATGATTTTTGATCAATTAGATTTCAAGGAGGAAAAAGTCATGGATAACGAAAAGATTGAAAAATTACAACAGATGATCAATGAAAGTAATCATATCGTATTCTTTGGTGGCGCAGGTGTTTCAACAGAGAGTCATATTCCAGACTTTCGAAGCACGGATGGTTTGTATCACCAGACTTATAAATATCCACCCGAGGTTATGGTAAGCCATACATTTTATACACAGCATACGGAAGAATTTTATGATTTTTATAAGAATAAGATGATCTTCTTGGATGCAAAACCGAATAAGGCACATTTAAAACTGGCAGAAATGGAACAGGCGGGAAAACTGTCTGCGATCGTTACGCAAAATATCGACGGGCTTCATCAGGCAGCAGGAAGTAAAAATGTCTTTGAACTGCACGGCAGTGTTCACAGAAACTATTGCCAGAAATGCGGCAAGTTCTTCGATGTGAATTATGTTGTGAATGCCAAAGGAGTCCCATATTGTGATGAATGTGGGGGAATCATCAAACCAGATGTTGTATTATATGAAGAAGGCTTAGACTCTCAGACGATCAATGGGGCAGTCAGAGCCATTTCCAAGGCAGATATGCTGATCATTGGAGGAACATCACTGGTTGTTTATCCAGCCGCTGGAATGATCGATTATTTTAAAGGAAAATATCTTGCAGTACTGAATCGTGATGCGACAAGCAGAGACAAACAGGCAGATCTGTGCATTACAGACCCAATTGGAGAAGTACTGGGAAGAATCAGGGTATAAAGATGAAGAAAAAAGATATAATCTTGATCGCAGCAGTACTGGCAATTTCACTGATCAGTTTGGCAGCAATCAAGATGACACAAAAAGACGGAAAAGAAGTGATCGTGACAGTTGAAGGAAAAGAAGTGTACAAAACATCCATCAAGAAAGATCAGATCTATCAGATTCCAGAGAAAAATGGCACGAACGTCATGCAGATCAAAGATGGAAAAGTTACAATGAAAAAAGCAGACTGTAAAGACCAGATCTGTGCAGACCATAAAGCAATCGAGAAATCAGGAGAAACGATCGTATGTCTGCCGCATAAAGTAGTGATCGAAATCCGGTCAGAAGATGGCAAAGAACAGGAATTAGACGGGGTAACACAATAAACATCAGATGAGATAGAAAACAACAGGAGAAATAAAATATATGTCAACAAAAAGATTAGCGACAGATGCGATGTTTTTAACATTGGCACTTGTTGTATCCTATATAGAAGTATTGATTCCGGTACCAGTTGGAATTCCCGGAGTGAAATTAGGACTTGCCAATGGAGTGATCATGGTTTTGTTATTCTTTACAACATGGACAAGAACACTTGAGATCTCAGTGATCCGAGTTGTACTGGCAGGATTCTTGTTTGGAAATCCAATGACGATCGCCTACAGTCTGGCAGGAGGGATCTTAAGTCTGGTCATCATGGGACTTCTAAAGAAGATCGAAGGATTCTCACCCATTGGAATCAGCGTTGGAGGCGGAGTAGCGCATAATATCGGGCAGCTCAGTGTCGCTGTTTTCTTAATGGAGAATACAAAGATTTATTATTATGCACCAGTATTACTGATCACAGGAACGATCGCAGGGATCATCATCGGAGTGTTAAGTGGAGTGCTAGTTAAGAAGATCCCGCCACAACTATTTCGATAAAAGATTTGAAATTTCTACAAAATCGTGGTACTACTATATGTATACACTTTCTAACAGGCAATGATTTTGAAGAAAGGAGTCACAATTGAGAACAAAATTAAATGAGATCATAAAGAATGGACATCTTGGTATGATCGCAGTATTTTTTATAGTTTATATGATCACATTTTCCTACATTGAAGATCGAGATGTACATCATTACATCATACATACAACGATAGATGATCAGATACCATTCTGTGAATATTTCATCGTACCATATCTATTATGGTTCTTATTTGTAGCAGTTACAGTTTTTTATTTTATGTTTTTTAATAAGAATCAATGGAAAGAATATTATCAGCTGATCATAACACTTGGAACAGGCATGACCCTGTTTTTGATCATCTCATTAGTATTTCCGAATGGACAGGATCTAAGACCAGTTCTTACTGGAGACAGCATTTTTATCAAAGCAGTACAGATGATCTATCATACGGATACTCCGACGAATGTACTTCCAAGTATCCATGTATTTAACTCTCTGGTATGCTGCGTTGCGATTTTGAAGAATCAGAGAAAATATAAGAAAAGCACCGATACAGCATGTGTTGTCTTAACGATATTAATTATCATGTCGACGATGTTCTTAAAACAACACAGTGTGGTGGACGTAGTGCTCGCAGCCCTGATGTATACTGGATGTTACAGGATCATCTATGGGAATGAATTATGGTCACAGAATGCATTTCGCACGTCTATTTTCAGCGATCATTCATAAACCACGCTTGACACGACCAAGAAAGATTTGCTATAAATACCAGAGAGAAACCGCAGAAATTGGAGTAGAGAAGAATGAGAAAAAAGATTTGGATGATCCTGGTATGCATCATATCCATGAGTTTTTGCATGGCAGGATGTACTGGCAATACAAGCAAGAAGAAATCGAATGGCAAGATAAGAATTACAACAAGTTTTTACACCATGTATGATTTTGCAAAGAAGATCGGTGGAGATAAAGTAGAAGTGATCAATTTAGTACCAGCAGGAACAGAACCTCATGACTGGGAACCATCAACGAAGGATCTGATCGAGATGGAGAAATCAGACATCTTCATTTACAATGGAGCCGGCATGGAACAATGGGTAGATGACGTTTTGGAAAGCCTTGATACGGAAGAACTTACAAGCGTTGAAGCATCCAAAGGGATCAAGTTACTAAAAGATCAGGATGCACATGAACACGATCACGAACACAACAGTGAGAATGATCCCCATGTCTGGTTAGATCCACAGAATGCAAAGTATGAGATGAACAAGATCAAGAAAGCATTGATCAAAGTGGATGCAGAGAATAAAGATTATTACGAAGCGAATTATAAGAGATACGCAAAAGAATGTGACAAATTAGATACATTATATAAGGAAGAAACATCCAAACTTACAAAGAAAGAACTTGTTGTGGCACATGAGGCATTTGGCTATCTATGTCACGCATATGGGTTAGAACAGATGGGAATTGAGGGATTATCCGCAGATGATGAACCAGATCCCAAACAGATGAGCGAAGTGATCCGCTTTGCAAAAGAACATCAGGTAAAAACAATCTTTTTTGAAGAACTGGTGAGTCCGAAAGTAGCGAAAACCATTGCAAAAGAGACCGGAGCCAATGCAAAGATGTTAAACCCCCTGGAAGGACTAAGTAACAAAAAAATCAAAGCAGGAGAAGATTATTTTTCCGTAATGAAACAAAATCTCGCTGCGATCAAAGAGGCATTAAGCGAATGAGTGAATCAAACACAAAACAGATGATACAATTAAATCATGTAAAATTCGGATACAGTGATACGGAAGTCTTAGAAGAGATCAATCTGACGATCCATGAAGGCGAATATGTCGTTCTGACTGGTGAAAATGGAAGCGGAAAAAGTACACTTATGCGTCTGATCTTAGGTGAAATGAAACCAGATGAAGGAGAAATCATCCTGATGAATAACGATCCAAGATTAAAGAAACGGATCGGTTACGTGTCACAGAATGGGATCAGTAAGAACCAGAGCTTCCCAGCAACGGTAGAAGAGATCATGATCACAGGACTTTATCAGGAACTTGGCTTGTTTCATCTGCCACATAAAAAACATAAGAATAAGATCAAAAAGACACTAAGGGATTTTGGAATGGAAGAATTCCTTAAGAGACGGATCGGTGAATTATCTGGTGGACAGCAGCAGCGAGTGATGATCGCAAGAGCAATGATCGGAGATCCGAAACTTCTGATCTTAGATGAACCAACAACGGGAGTAGATGCAAGATCAACAAAGATCTTGTATGATATGCTCTATGAGATCAATACAAAATACAATACGACCATTTTTATGATCACACACGGAAGACTGCAGGACTGTAAAGGATGTAATCGTATTTTAAGAATGGATGAAGGGAGGATCGTGGAAGAATGATCGAGATGTTACAATACGGATTTATGCAGCGCGCATTTATTACAGGAATCTTACTGGCCGTGATCGCACCATTGATCGGAATCACGATCGTCTTAAAGAGAATGTCCATGATCGGAGATGCACTCTCTCATGCATCCCTGGCAGGTGTTGCTCTGGGCTTGTTATTAGGGATCAATCCAATCTTAGGAGCAATGGGAATCTGTCTGTTTGCAGCCCTGGGAGTTGAAGCGATCCGAAGAAAGATCCCAAGATATTCTGAGATGGCGATATCGATCATCATGTCAACAGGGATCGGACTTGCTGGTATCCTATCCGGATTCGTAAAAAACGGAACGAACTTTAACAGTTTCTTATTTGGAAGTATCATATCCATCAGCAAAGACGAACTGAAGATCGTATGTGTGATCAGTGTATTAGTATTGCTCTGTGTATTGCTTCTATATAAAGAACTATTCTATATCGGATTTGATGAGAATGCAGCAAGGATCAGCGGTGTACCTGTCAAGACGATCAATTTTATCTTTACTTTATTGACCGCATTGACGGTATCGATCGCATCAAGAACGGTTGGAACACTGATCGTCTCATCCATGCTTGTGATCCCAATCGCATGCGGAATGCAGGTAGGACGAAGCTACAAAGCAGTCATGATCATCGGTGTGATCACAGCATTGGTCACAACAGTGATCGGATTAACACTGTCTTATTATGTAGGTCTTAAGCCAGGAGGAACGATCGTACTGCTCGAGGTGGTATGTTTCTTGATCCTTGCACTGATAAGCAGGTATACGAAGTAAATTTTTTGACATTTATCAGAAAATTTTATATAATAAAAAGAAGGCATGCATAACAGAATAAAACTGCATGCCTTCTTTTTTGGAAAAAACAATGAAAGGAAAGGCAAGTCAATGATTGTTCAGCTAATAGAAAATATATATCAGTTTTTATGGGGAGAATGGATTCATGTTCCGTTACCAGGAGGTGGAAGCCTGGGACTTTCGCTGCTCATTATATTGCTGCTTCCAGCAGGTATCGTTTTTACGATCAAAACAAAATTTTTACCAATCCGTCTGTTCCCGGATATGGTCAAAGCACTAACAGCAAACAATAAGAATGGAAAAGATGAAAAAAGCAGTCTTTCTTCTTTACAGACCTTGATCGTATCAACAGCAACACGTGTCGGAATGGGGAATCTGACAGGAGTTGTCGCAGCAATATCCGCAGGTGGAGCAGGGGCCGTATTCTGGATGTGGATCACAGCATTGCTTGGATCATCGACAGCCTTTATCGAAGCAACTCTTGCACAGTTACATAAAGAAAAAGACCCCCTGTATGGTGGATATCGAGGAGGACCAGCCTATTATATTCACCACTTTATGGAAGAGAGACAAGGAAAGAAGAAAAAACACACACTGATCGCTGTCTTATTTGCGATTTCAGGATTGATCTGCTGGTGTGGGATCAGTCAGGTGGTAAGTAATTCCGTGGCAGAATCATTCCACAATGCCTTCCATATTCCAACACTTTATACAACGATCGTGCTTGTTATTGTGGCAGCAGTGATCGTACTAAGGAAGAATGCAACGGTCAAAGTATTAGATATCGTGGTACCGATCATGGCAGTCATTTACTTCGGGATTACGATTTTTGTGATTCTCACGAATCTGCCAAGTATTCCAGGGGTTTTTGCAAGAATCTTCAAAGAAGCCTTTGGAATCCGTCAGGTCGCAGCCGGAGGATTTGGAGCAGTTCTTATGAACGGAGTGAAACGAGGATTATTCTCCAACGAAGCAGGATCAGGATCCGCACCATGCGCAGCAGCCGCAGCAGACTGTGAACGCCCAGCACAGATGGGATTGGTACAGGCATTAGGAGTCTTTATCGACACGATCGTGATCTGCAGCTGTACGGCAATGTTGATGTTATTAGCACCACAGAATCTGACCAATGGATTAACCGGTATGAACTTGTTACAGACAGCAATGAACTACCATTTAGGAGGATTCGGAGTTGTATTTATTGCAGTGATCCTCTGGATGTTCAGCTTCTCGACATTCCTTGGAATCTTATTCTATGCAAGATCCAACGTCGCCTACCTGTTCGGTGACAAATGGGGATGGCAGACAGCCTATAAAGTATTAGCACTTGTGATGTTATTTATCGGAGGAATCCAGACCTATACATTCGTATGGGATTTAGGAGATGTCGGAATTGGGTTAATGACGATCTTTAATATCTTCATCCTGTATGCAATGTCAGGACAAGCGATCAAAGAGTTAAAGAACTATGAAGAAACAAAGAAGAAATCGATCGAAGAAAGAGCATATGCATTGCAAGAAGATGAATAGGAAGTAAATATGTGAAATAAAACCGAACAATTCACGTAAATATGATTTCAATTTACGTGAATTGTTCGGTTTTTTGTGTGCTAAATATTAAAAATAGCGAAGAAAAATGTCTGTTAGATCTATTATGAAACAAATAGGTATAACAGACATTTTAATCACATCATCAAATTATAAGAACAGCTTCTTACGTGTCCTAAAATAAGCCACCAGAACCATCGTTCCAGTCAACACCCAAGAGATCGGATAGATCGCCATCAAAAGCTTATAATCATGGAACCAGTTACAAACGGTCGCAAGCCAGATCAAACGTAATACACAAGATCCAAACACTGTCAGGATCGCAGGAGTCATGGAACGTCCAAATCCACGCAGACAGCCACCACTGATCTCATAAGAACTTGTCAGACATTCGAATGTCAGAACGATCAAAAAACGAAGTTGGGCATAATGATAAACAGATGGATCACTTGTAAATAATCCAATAAAGAACGTACGGAATACAACAAAGATCGTACTAAGGATTCCGCAAGAGATCACACTGCACAACATCCCAAGACGAAAAATCTTCTTACAACGCCCCTCATCCTTCGCACCATAATTCTGTCCGGTAAATGTAACCACCGTCTGAGCAAAGGCATTGACCAGATAATAAGCAAAATATTCATAATTTAATTCCACAGCAGAACCCGCGATCCCACCAGCTCCAAAACTGTTGATCCCAGATTGGATACAGACATTGGCAAGAGAGAAAACCATTCCCTGAAGTCCCGCAGGAACCCCAATCTTCAGGATCTTAGAAACGGCATCATGATCAATCGTCAAAGACTTAAAAGACAAGCGGATCGGAAGTTCTTCATGCGTCAGAAAATAAAGGATCTGAACCGCACTTGTTGCATTCGCACCAACCGTCGCAATTCCGGCACCCGCAACACCCATATGAAATACAACGACAAATAGAAGATTCAAGATCACATTCACAACACCAGACACGATCAAAGCATACATCGGACGACGTGTATCTCCGATACTGCGAAGAATGGAAGCACCGAAATCATATAACATAAAAAATGGCATTCCAAGAAAATAAATCCGCAGATATAACGTTGCAAGATGAAGGATATCCTTCGGTGCACCCATCAGCAAAAGGATCGGATGAGCCACAAACTGTCCAAGAATCAGCAAAAACACACCACTAAGCAGTGCAAGAGACACAGCGGTATGTACCACACGAGGGATCCGCTTTGTATCATTCTGTCCGATATAATTGGCGATCACAACATTAGAACCAAGAGAAATCCCAGAAAACAATGTAACCATCAAAGCGATCACAGAACTATTACTACCAACCGCCGCCAAAGCCTCACTGCTCGCAAACCGTCCGACAACGGCGGTACCGACCGAATTAAAAAGCTGCTGTAAGATACTACAGGCAGCAAGCGGCATAGCAAACATTAACATCTTATCGAATAAACTTCCATGAAGCATATCCATCTTCACGGACTGTTTCGAAGAATTCTTCATATACAATACCCTCTTTCAAAAAACTATACAGATTCTAATACTTTTTGGGAAGATTATCAAGATGATTCCAGGAAAAACAACGAAGAAAGATGTATCAAATTCGAAACATTTCTTGTATAAAAGAAGCAGAATGATATACTAGGATGAGACATTAAGAAAACATACAAAAGAAAGAAGGAAAACACCATGCAAATCAGTATTCTGCTGCTAAAACAGATCGTACAACTATTTCTGATGATCCTCATGGGTTACATTATGGTAAAGATCAAATTTTTAAAAGAAGAAGACAGCAAAGTGATCTCAAAGATCATACTCTATCTGATCGTACCATCTGTAATCATCACTGCATTTCAGGTAGACTATACCCCAAGCATTATGAAAGGACTGGCAGTTGCATGTATCGCATCTGTGATCCTGCAGTTTTTATTACTGTTTGTCACATGGATTATGGGAAAAATGTTTCATTTAAACACGGTGGAATACACATCTGCCTACTATTCCAACTCAGGAAACCTGATCGTACCATTAGTCACCTATATCTTAGGAAAAGAATGGGTCATCTACGGCTGTGTCTTCATGAGTGTCCAATTATTCTTCATCTGGACCCACTGCAAATGTAAGATCAGTGGAGAAACAGAGATCAGTTTAAAGAAGATCCTGTTAAATATAAACATGATCTCTGTATTCGCAGGAGTATTCTTATTCTTCACGAAGATCAGATTTCCAGAGATCATAGGAAATACCCTGTCATCCGTTGGAAGCATGATCGGACCATTAAGTATGATCGTCACAGGAATGCTGATCGCAGGCGTTGATCTAAAGAAAGTATTTACAAACAAAAGAATCTACCTGGTCACATTCATCCGATTAGTAATCGAACCGATCATAGCACTTGCAGTCATTATTCTATTAGGAATGAAAAACTGGCACCCACAGGCAGAAAACATCATCCTGATCACATACATGGCAGCGATCACACCATGCGCCTCAACGATCACACAGATGTGTCAGGTGTACGGAAACGATTCGAAATATGCAAGCGCGATCAATGTAATGACGACATTGCTGGCGGTGGTTACTATGCCGGTGTTTGTTTATTTTTATATGAATCTGTAATGTAAAATAATTGCAAGTAAAATATTGACAAAAATGATAATGATAGTATAATAAGAGATGATAAAAAAGAGAACTTACATACAAGCGAGTAAGTTCTCTTTTTGATTGTATATTCTTCAAAAATTTATAATGGAGTAAGATTTTATTGTCTATAATAGTCCAAGAAATCACGAAGCTTCACAGAAGCATCCTCAAGCACTTCCACACGAGGCAGATAAACTACTCTGAAATGATCCGGATCTTTCCAGTTAAATCCACTTCCATGCACGATCAGGATCTTTTTCTCACGAAGCAGATCCAGAGCAAACTGTTCATCATTAGTAATGTTAAACTTCTTCGTATCAATCTTCGGGAAGATATAAAAAGCAGCTTTTGGTTTCACTGCACTGATGCCAGGGATATCACACAATGCATTATAAATAAACTCTCTCTGTTCGTAAATACGTCCACCAGGAATGATGTAATCATTGACACTCTGATGACCGCCAAGTGCTGTCTGGACAACTGCCTGCGCAGGAACATTCGAACAAAGTCGCATATTTGATAACATATTTAACCCTTCAATATAATCCCTCGCGATCGCCTTATTACCACTTAAGATCATCCATCCGATACGGAAACCAGCAATCATATGAGATTTGGATAAACCAGAGAATGTCACACAGAACAGATCAGGAGCTAAGGAAGCGATAGATACATGTTCTTCTCCATCCATCACCAGACGGTCATAAATCTCATCAGAGAAGATCATCAACTGATGTTCTCTCGCGATATCAACGATCTGTTGTAAGACTTCTCTTGGATAAAGAGCCCCCGTTGGATTGTTAGGATTGATCAGAACGATCGCTTTTGTATGGGAATTTACTTTTCGCTTGATATCTTCCATATCAGGATACCACTCAGACTGTTCATCACAGATATAATGAACTGCTTTCCCGCCAGCAAGCGTTGCACAAGCCGTCCATAAAGGATAATCCGGAGAAGGGATCAAGATCTCATCCCCATCATCTAATAAAGCAGACATTGACAGATTGATCAGCTCACTGACACCATTTCCAGTATAAATGTCGTCGATATCAACATTTGGGATCTTCTTAAGCTGCGCATACTGCATGATCGCCTTTCTTGCAGCAAATAATCCCTGAGAAGCAGAATATCCCTGGCAGTCAGCTAACTGATGTCTCATATCATAGATGACTTCATCTGGGGTTCTGAAACCAAATGGGGCAGGATTCCCGATATTTAATTTCAGGATATGAGTTCCATTACGTTCCATGCGGTTCGCTTCATCTACGACAGGACCACGTACATCGTAAAGCACATTATCTAATTTGGTAGATTTGCTAAATGTTCTCCTTGGAGAAGTTTCTAGATTTACAGTATTCCCTCCATTTCCAGAAAGCCAGTCAGCATCGACATCAAGAGTTTCAGATAAGAAATGAAGAATCTCCGCGCGAGGAACCGTCTTGCCACTGACATACTGGCTGATATGACTCTTCCCGACCTTGACTCCGGCAGTTTCTGCTGCATGAATAAGATCAACCTGTTTCATATGTTTTTGTTCCATTGCAGACTTTAAACGATCTGCAAAGGTAAATGTCTGATTCATAACACCCTCCGATAAAAGTTCAAAATAAAATTCAAAGTTCAAATGATTTTGTTTAATATAGCACAAAAACAAGAAAAGTTCAATAAAAAGTTCAAAATAAAAGCCGAAAGTTCAAAGAAACAATATACAAAATAAGAAAAAAAATTAAAGTTCGACAAAAAGTACAAAGATTTGTATTGAAATTTAGAAAATATATGCTATACTTTGGAAAGTATAAATAATTAACACAAAGTGTAAAAATAAATGGGGATGAAATAGAATATGGAAGCAACAAGATTACAGATGCAGAACTTCCTAATCTTTTTATTAGATCTGGTGGGAGTTACTGTTGGTTATTTTGCAGCAGTATGGCTGCGGTTTGGAAATATTGAAACAGGGTATACCGTGATGGGGAACGATACGTATTATCGTTGGCTCATTGCGATCGTAGTACTTATGATGATCTACTTTCTGTTTCGTCCAAATCGTGGTTTTTTTAAGCGCAAATTTATAGAAGAAATGAGAATGAATCTGCAGACAGTTGTCCTAATGGCAGCAGGAATGGCGATGGTCGCATTCCTGATTCAGGATGCAAAAGATTACTCCAGATTTATCTATATCTTTACTTCTGGATTCAGTTTTATATGGATGCAGATCACACATCGAGCTTATCGGAAGTATTGGTTATCAAGAAGAAAGGATCATTCTTATGCAAGAAAGATGATGATTATCACAACGAGTGATCATGCAGAAGAAGTGATCGGAAACATCATGGAAGAGAAGAACTGGGACCTGTGGATCACAAGTGTTGCAGTTGTGGACAAAGACATGACAGGATGGCTCATCAACGAGATTCCGGTTGTAGCACATTCATATCGAAGTATTTTTGAATATGCGATGCGGTCGGTTGTGGATGAAGTATTCTTATATATACCGATGGATGACGAATTCCCAATCGCGGTGACGGTACAGAACCTTGAGGACATGGGAATTAAGACGAATCTTAACATTTCTCAGTTCCAGATCAATGAGAATCTGGAACGATCACTGGAGAAGGTTGGACCTTATGAGAGTGTAAGTTTCTCTGGTCATAATGTATCATTTGTCATGCTGATGATGAAGAGAGCAATGGACATTGCCGGTGGATTGGTTGGGATGTTGATCACAGCGATCGCAGTGATCATTGTCGGACCGCTGGTGAAGTTAGAATCACCAGGGCCGCTGTTCTTCTCACAGAAGAGAGTTGGGAAGAATGGAAGAATCTTCAAGATCTATAAGATCCGTTCGATGTATCAGGATGCGGAAGAGCGCAAGAAAGAGCTTATGGCACAGAATGAGATGGACGGCTTGATGTTTAAGATGAAAGACGATCCGAGAATTACCAAGGTTGGAAAGTTTATCAGGAAGACTAGTATTGATGAACTTCCACAGTTTTGGAATGTACTGAAGGGGGATATGAGTCTGGTAGGGACAAGACCGCCTACAGTGGATGAGTTTGAACAGTATAGTGCTTACCATAAGAAGAGACTTTGCCAGAAGCCTGGACTGACTGGAGTTTGGCAGGTGAGTGGAAGAAGTACGATCACAGACTTTGAGGAGATTGTTCAGATGGATGTTGATTATATTGATCATTGGTCTATCTGGAGGGATATTGGGATATTGTTTAAGACAGTGTGGCTTGTTGTTTGTGGGGATGATGGGGCACAGTAGGTAGATTTGAGAGTGTGGAGTTGTGGATTAGTTGATTGTTGATTGAATGAAGGGGACTATCAAATTGAAAAAAAGAGGTAACAAGAATTTAAGAATTGCGATGATCGGTCATAAGGTTGTTCCATCTAGAAGAGGTGGAATTGAACGTGTATTGACGATTATGTGTCCATTAATGATAAAAAAAGGCCACCAAGTAACATGCTTTAACCGATCTGGCGATAAAGTAGAAAATGAATATGTAAAAACTGTAAAAAGGAAAAAGTATAGGGGAGTTCAGTTAAAGAAAGTAATAACGATCAATAAAAGAGGATTAGCAGCGATGACATCCTCTTTTTCTGCTGCAATTTGTGCAGCATTTGGAAAATATGATGTTGTACATTTTCATGCAGAAGGACCAAGTGCATTTCTATGGATTCCGAAACTGTTTGGAAAGCGCTGTATCGTAACGATTCATGGAATTGACTGGGCGAGAGATAAATGGAAACACGGATTTGGTTCCAGATATATTAAGTTTGGGGAATATATTGCAGCAAAGTATGCAGATGAAGTGATTGTATTAAGTGAAAAAGTACAGAAGTATTTTAAGAAGTTTTATGACAGGGATACTGTTTTGATTCCGAATGGGGTTATGACACATGAGAATCGAAAAGCAAATTTGATCACTCAGAAGTTTGGACTTCATAAGGATGAGTATATTTGTGCGTTATCACGACTGACAGAAGAAAAGGGAATACATTTCTTGATTGAGGCTTATAAGGAACTCAAAACAGATAAGAAACTGGTGATCGCTGGGGCTACGAGTGATACGGATGGGTACGTGAAGATGCTGAAAGAGATGGCTGGAGATGATCCGAATATTATCTTTACTGGATTTGTTTCAGGGAAGTTGCTGGAAGAAATTTATAGTAATGCTTATGTTTATGTGCTGCCTTCTAAGTTGGAGGGAATGCCACTTAGTCTGCTTGAGGCTATGAGTTATGGGAACTGTGTGATCGGGTCAGATATTGCTGAGATTGCTGATGTGGTTGAGGATAAGGCGATATTATTTAAGAAGGCTAATGTTGAGGACTTGAAGGAGAAGCTGCAGATGGTTTGTGATGATGTGGAGCTTGTGGAGAAGTATAAGAATGAAGCGTCTGGGTATATTTGTGGGAAGTATAATTGGGAAGATGTTGTGAATAGAACTGTTGAAGTTTATAGAGGAAAGAAAAGCTGCAAGGAAAAATTAGTAGAGAATAGTAGTGTGGCTTCTATTTGAGGTTGTTAAGGTGAAAGGAAAGCAAAATGATTAGAGTATTACATTCTGTAAGTAATATGGATAGAGCAGGAATTGAAACAATGCTTATGAATTATTACCGACATATGGATCATGAAAAAGTTCAATTTGATTTTTTGTGTAATAAGACTAAACCAGGAGCTTATGATGAAGAAATAAAGCAAATGGGAGGCCATATTTTTCATACTCCAGGTTTAAATCCGGCAAAGTATCCTCATTATTTAAAATATATGAAAAAACTATTTGGAAAATATTCCCAATATAAAATAGTAGAGGCACACAATGGCGCTTTGGGTGTTTATGCATTACATGCTGCGAAAAAGAATAAAATTCCTGTTAGAATATTTCATGCACATGGAGCGAGTATTACCAAGGATTGGAAATGGCCGATTAAGATTTTTTGTAGAAGTCGATTAAAATATAATATAAATCATAAGTTTACATGTGGTATAGAAGCAGCAAGATGTTATTTTGGAAATAAAGTCGTTGAAAACAAAGACTATGAATTTATCCCCAATGCAATAGAAGTTGAACGATTTTTGTATAATGAAGAAATAAGAAATAGAATTAGATTAGAATATCATCTACAAGATAAAAAAGTAATAGGACATGTAGGTCGTTTTATGGCACAGAAAAATCATACTTTTTTAATTGATATTTTTGCAGAATATTATAAAAATCATAAGGATACAAAACTAGTTTTATTAGGAGATGGAGAACTAATGCCTAAAATGAAGGAAAAAGTTCAAACTCTCGGAATTGAAGATGCTGTTTTATTTGTAGGAAATGTAGGAAATGCAAATGAATGGTATCAGGCTTTTGATGCTTTTGTTCTACCATCAGTATGGGAAGGGTTGCCTGTTGTAGGAGTGGAAGCACAGGCGGCAGACTTGCCATGTGTATTTTCTGATAATATAACGAGAGAGATTGGACTAACAGATAAGGTATCTTTTGTTTCTACATCAGATAAGAAACAATGGGTTGGTTGTTTAGAAAAAGCTTTAAAAGATCAGACCAGAAAAAATAATTATGAAGTGATAACTAAGAATCGATATAATATCGTTGAAGAAGCTAAAAAATTACAGGAAAGATATATTGAATTATATAGGGAGAATATATGAAAATTGGTATTTTAACACATCAGTATATAGATAATTATGGAGCGTTTTTACAGGCGTATGCCTTAAGAGAAGCAATGGCGAAAGCGTTTCCAGAAGATCAGGTTGAAATTATTAACTGCATTAATGTAAAACATTTTGTAATCAATGTAGGTGGATGGTTCCGCTTTTATAAAGATCGCGAAGGAATCAAAGAATGGTTAAGAAAAATAAGAATTCCTGGTATTTTTTCAAAAGCTAGAAAAAAATATATGACATTATCTAAAGTCTGTTTTTCAGCAAAGCAGATTAATAAAATGGGGTATGACTACATTATTGTTGGTAGTGATGAAGTTTGGAATTTTAAAGACGGAAAAGGTGACGCTAAAGTTAAATTTGGACATGGTCTTACATGCAAAAATTTAGTTGCATACGCACCGAGTGTGGGTAAATCAAGTGCAAATGATGTGATTCCAAGTTATGTAGAAGAAGGAATTAAAAGATTTAAAGCAATATCAGCAAGAGATGATCTGACGGCAGATTTAGTAGAACATATTACAGGAAATTATCCAACAAGAGTTTTAGATCCAACATTTTTAAGCAAGTTTCCAAAAGCAAAATTAAAAGTAGCAAAGAAACCTTATATTTTATTTTACTATTGTGAACATTTGCCTAAAAAAGTTAAAAATCAAATTTTCAGCTATGCAAAAGAACATGGGTATGCAATATATGGGGCAGGAGAATGTGATAAACAATATACAGATATTACGGTAGATCTTGCACCATTTGAATGGGTTGAAATGTTTAGAAATGCAGATTTTGTATTTACAGGAACATTTCATGGAGCGGTTTTTTCAATTTTGAATGAAAGACCATTTAAAGTGTATTTGACGAATGAAAGCAGAATCAAGAAAGTTGGAGCTTTATTAAGAGAATTACATATTCCAAATCGTAAAATCGATAAGAATTTCAAATTTGATCTAGAAAAAATGAAAGATGAAATTGATTACGATGTAGTAAATAAGATTATTGATGAGAGAAAAGAAGCAAGTATTGAATATTTGCGACAAGTAATCAAAGAAAATTAGAGGAGTATAGAATGTCCAAAGATAAAATTATTTTATTTGATGACAAAAAGAATTGTTGTGCATGTGGTGCATGTATGAATATTTGTCCTAAGAATGCAATAAAAATGCAAGAAGATGAATATGGATTTTTATATCCACAAATTGATGAAAATAAATGTGTTCAGTGCGGAGCATGTCAGAAAGTTTGTGCATATCAGAATGGACAAGTAGGTAATACTCCGATTAAATGTTATGCAGCTGTAAATAAAGACAAAGAAGAATTAATGAAATCTGCTTCTGGTGGAATTTTTGCGGCTATGGCAACAACTATTTTGAAAGATGATGGAGTTGTATTTGGAGTTGCATTAGATTTTGAAAATGGACATGCTCATCCTCATCATATTGCAGTTAGAGAAGTGTCTCAGGTATATAGATTGCAAGGTTCTAAGTATGTGCAGTCTGCGATTGAAAATACTTATGTTGAAGCTAAAGAAGAATTAGATTTAGGGAAAAAGGTTTTATTTTCTGGAACACCTTGTCAGATTGCTGGTCTGTATAGCTATTTGAGAAAAGGGTATGAAAATTTATATACTGTAGATGTAATTTGTCATGGGGTGCCTAGTGCTAAGTTTTTTGATGATTATATTCAATATATGACTAAGAAAAATAAGGCAAAGGCAGTGATTTCTTACTCTTTTAGAGATAAGAAAAAGGGCTGGGGCATGAATAATAGAATTGGCTTTGAATATGCATCAGGGAAAAAGAAAAATATGTATATACCAGCTAGATTAACTTCATATAATACATTCTTTTTAGATGGAGATATTTATCGAGAAAATTGTTATCAGTGTCCATATGCTAAAAGAGAGAGAACAGGGGATTTTACTATTGGAGATTATTGGGGAATAGAAAAAGAGCACCCAGAACTTTTAAAGCGAGATGAATTTGATGAAAGAAAAGGAATCTCTTGTATTTTGGTTAATACAGATAAAGGACTAGCATTTTCTAAAGAAACTAAAACTAAATTTTATTTAGAAGAATCCTCTTTTGGTAAAATAAAGAAGAAAAATGGCCAGTTAAATCATGCTTCTCAAAAAACTAAAAAAAGAAAGAATATTATGATGAGATATAAAATGGAACCATACGAAAAAGTTGAAGACTGGTTTCATAAGGTATACAGAAAGCAAATTTTAGTACATACGATTTATAATAAGATCCCTAGAAAAGCTCGTTTATTGATGAAGAATATTATACTACAAGTTAAGAAAGGTTGATTTTATGGCAAGCAAACATATGAATTTAAAACGAGTAACCAAAAGAGTTAAAGAAGAATTTGGTTCAACAATAGAAATAGCAAGAGTTTTAAATGTGAGAGATGCAGTATCAACATTTCGTGGTAAAGTTGATATCCAATTGATGGTTCATAATGGGCACAAAGAATGGGGATGGATAAGGAAACATTTATTAAAAAAACACGAAGTAATGAATCTATATTTTGATAAAACTTGTCCTAAGTTGTCAGATGAAAGAATTAGACAGTTAGAAAAAATTGAATTAAATGAGGAATATAAAGATTGTATATGGATTTGTTGGTGGCAAGGAATTGATCAAGCTCCTTCCATTGTAAAAAAATGTGTTGATTCAATAAGAAAACATGCAGGGAATCATAAGGTGATAATAATAACAGATAAAAATTATAAGGATTATGTGGATTTTCCTGAATGGCTATTGGAAAAGAAAGATAAGGGGATTATCACTAAAACTCATATGTCGGATTTGTTAAGATTAAAATTGTTAGGACAATATGGTGGAATATGGTTAGATTCAACATTTTATTGTACGGATAGTTTAGAAGCATATTTTGAAAGGCCAGTATGGTCGATTAAGAGGCCTGATTATAGACATACATCAGTTGCATGTGGATATTTTGCAAATTATTCATTTGGATGTCAAAAGGAATATAGAGTTGTTTTTAATATTATAGCAGAGTATTTGTTAATGTATTGGAAGACAAATGATTATATGATTGATTATTTGTTTTTAGATTATTTGATTGTACAAGCACAAAGAAAGCATAGGATGGTTAAAGAAGCTTTTGATTTAATAGAACCTAATAATCCAGAATGTGATGAATTGTTGAAAATATTAGGAAATAAGTATGAAGAAAAAGTATGGAATAGGATGAAGAAAGAGACAGCTTTGTTTAAATTGACTTGGAAAGCAAATTTCCCTAAAGAGATTTCTGGGGATGAGACTTTTTATGGAAAATTGATTGAAGATAAACTGATATAAAACGATAAAATATTATATTATCAATGTAATCTCAATAGAAAAAAAGGTAATGAGGTGAGAGTAGAATGAATCCTAAAATAAGTATTATAGTGCCGATATATGGTGTGGAAAAATATTTGGATAAATGTGTGAAAAGTATACAAAATCAGACAATACGTGATATAGAAATAATTTTAGTAGATGATGGTTCTCCTGATAAATGTGGCGAATTAGCAGAACAATATGCAAAAAAAGATTCACGTATTAAAGTAATTCATCAAGAAAATTCTGGTCTGGGTCCAGCTAGAAATTCAGGAATGTATGCGGCAAGTGGAGAATATATAGGATTTGTTGATTCAGATGATTGGGTAGATGTCAATATGTTTAGTCGATTATATCAAGTAGCTAAGAAGCAAAAAGCTGATATTGTTGTTAGTGGTCATTGTGATTGGACGGATGGCAAGATTGTAAGAACAAAAAGACATCCATTGGCAGGCAAAACGGTGACGGAAAAGTCTGAGATAGATGAGATAAGGAAGAATTTATATGGCAGAAGTATGGAAGATAAAGAAACAGAGGCTTTTCCAATGTCAGTGTGGATTGCAATTTATAAGAGAAATATGATTATTGATAGTTGTTTGAAATTTAAAAATATTATTTCAGAGGATGTCATTTTTAATATATCTGCATATAAATGTGCATCATGTATTTCATTTACAGAAAATACAGATTATTGCTATAGAAAGGAAAATCAAGCTTCTATTACTCAAAATTTTTCAAATGAGAAACTAAAAAAATATGAAGAATATTTGATGACGTTATTAGATGTTGTGAGTAAGGAAAATGATCCAGATTGTCTTATGAGAGTTAAAAGGGCTTCGATAAATATTTGTAGGTTATATGTTGGACAGGTTGCTAATACAGCAGTGTCATTAAAAGAAAAAAAATCTTTTATTAGTTCATATGCCAATTCTAGAGTAATTCAAGAATGTTGGAATGACTATCCTGTTGATACATTGCCTTTTCAGCAAAAGATTTTTCAAAAATCAATGCAATCAGGGCATTATGGAATTGCTTTATTGTTGAATAATATTAGACAGATTTTGAAGAAGCAATTTAAAAGATGAAAATACGACAATAGTATTAAAATTAAAAGTAAAGGAAAATAAGTGAAATGACAAAAAATGAATTAAAAAATATTATAGAAAAAGATGCTATTTATTATAATTCTTTTTCTAAAAAAGCTCATATAAAAATGTTTCTAACGAATAGCCATTTTTATATGATTAATAAATACATGAGATTGTTGAGGTATGAAGAGTTCTATCGTAAAAAATCTGTTGGGGGGCATTCATACAGTTAATAAGGTGATGGAGTTCATATATTCGAGAAGAAAAAATAAATTAGGAAATACACTCGGTTTTTATATTAATCCATATACTCTCGGAGCAGGAACCGTTATTTACCATCATGGATCAATCATCATTAATAGTGATGCAATATTGGGATGTGGATGTAAGTTACATGGAAATAATTGCATTGGGAATATAACAATAGCGGATGATGTTCAGATAGGAGCAGGAGCTGTTGTTGTTAAAAGTTGCTTAAGAAAGGGTGCACGCCTTGTAGGAATACCTGCAAAAGAAATATGGGTGTGATATATTTTAGAAAATTATATAAAAACTCAAGTGTATTCATTAAAATGGAGATGAATACATGTTATTAAAAAAATTATTACGAAAGATTATTTACAGAGAAAAAAGTTCATCAAAAACCTATATCGAATGGTTACGTAAACAAGGTATAACAATAGGAGAAGGATGTACAATTTATGATCCGAAATCAACACATATCGATGTTCAAAATCCTGGAATGCTTGAGATAGGTAATTATGTTAGAATTACATCAGGAACAACTATTTTGACGCATGATTATAGTCTATCAGTTTTAGCATCCGTTAAGGGTGATATAGTTGGTAGTGTTGAAAAGACAACGCTTGCTTCTAACATTTTTATTGGAAGAAATGCTTTGATTTTAAAAGGTGTAAAAATAGGAGATAATGTCATTATTGGAGCTGGAGCGGTTGTAACTAAAAATTGTGAAAGTAATAGTGTTTATGCAGGAGTTCCAGCACGTAAAATTTGTTCAATAGAGTCGCTTTATAGAAAAAGAAAGAAAAGCGAACTGGAGGCTGCAAAAAAAGTTGCTATTGATTATTATGAAAAATTCCATGAAGAACCAGATGAAAAGGTACTAAGAGAGTATCAGATGTTATTTACGAGCCGCGAAAGTATACCAGAATCGTTAAAATTATTAATGGAGGATTCAGGAGTAAAAGAACTCTGTAAGAATTATTATAAGGAATCCACACCGCAGTTTTTAAATATTGGTGATTTTTTGAAATGGTGTGGGATTGGAAAAGAGGAAAATTGATAAATGGATAAAGTAAGTGTAATAATGAGCACATATAAAGAACCTATTGAGTGGATACAAGAATCTGTAGATTCAATATTGAATCAGACTTATAAAAATTTAGAGTTTATTATTATTGTTGATAATCCTGAATATATGGAGTTAGTTTCTTTATTAAATGACTATGCTGACAGTGATGATAGAATTAGTGTTGTGGTAAATAATAACAATATAGGTTTAGTAAAAAGTCTGAATAAAGCGTTATCATTTTGTACAGGAGAGTATGTGGCGAGAATGGATGCTGATGATATATCTTTACCTGAAAGATTATCTTATCAGATTGATTATATGAATAACAAAAACTATGATCTTATAGGGTGCTTTTTTGAGGTTTTTTATGAAGATAGAATTTTACGTGTAGCTAAAGGAGTAAAAACTCATGAAATGTGTACTAAAGTTCTTCAATATGAAAGTTGTGTAGCTCATCCAGCTTGGGTAGTACGAAAAAAAGTATTTGATGAACTTGGAGGGTATAGAGATTTTGATGCTTGTGAGGATTATGATTTTCTTATAAGAACATCATTGGCAGGATACAAAATTGGAAATATACCAGAGGTCTTACTGAGATATAGGGATAATCCTAAAAGTATATCACATGAAAAAAGTGGAAAACAGTATTCTATAACACAGCTTCTTGCAGAAAATTATAGAAAAGGAAATGTAACTGGAATAGATGAGTATCAATCATATCTAAAAAGTTCAAAATACAAGAAAATACAAGAAATTTATAAAACTATTGCAGATATAGATAGACAGCGTTTTTATGCAGATAAAAAAATAAAAAAAATAATATGTTTATGTAGATTGCTTTGTTTTCGTGAATTTAGAAAAATGAAAAGCATAAGACGAAGGATAAATAGATGGAAAAAAATGGAATAGGTGTTAGGGGTTTATTATTTAAGAATGGGATGGTTAAAAAAGGATGCAGAGAAAGGACAGTGTGAAAATGAAAATCAGTAAGAAAAAGATATCAACTTTTATATCTGACATTCCACTAGTTATTTTGTTCATTTTGTGCTTTTTCCTTACTCAGACTTATTTTGGAACGGCAAACTATAATTTGTTGAGTAAGGTATACTTGGTATTAATGCTTTGTATTTGTGCATTTATTATAATAAAGAAACATGGTGTAATAAGATTATCATACAAAGAGAAAATAAGCTATTATATGCTTGTTGTGCCATATTGTATTTTATTGATTTGGTCATTTGTATTATGTGCGTTAGAAAAACAGATTACTTTTTCAAAAGTTATTTCAGAAATTGAACCAAGGATTCTTGTACCATTTACTGCATGTCTAATGTATTATTATTTTAAAGATAGGATGGCTTCATCTATATTTTGGGCTGCGTGTATAAATTATGCTTGCTATATTGCTGTATTTATACGTATGTATGGAGTAGCTGGCATGTTTCATTATATTGCACTTACTGATTTAGCGATGGCGGGAGAACGTCCGTTAGAAGCACACGAAATTACATTTATATTTGGAATATTAATTGTATATTATGTGTTGATGTGGAAGAAAGAACAGCATCCTATTAAACTTGCTATATCAATGTTGTTTTGTTTGTTTGGATTTAAGAGGATTCTATTGTTTGCATTAGTTATATCAATATTATTGTATTTTTTAGTAATTAAATTTTTTAAAGAAAATGATAGGATACCGATATATATTGGATTGGCTTTATTTATATTTTGTATTATTTGGATCATAATATGTGGTAGTGGTAATGAATTGGCGGATTTAGCTCAGAAATATAATATTGAATTGAGTGCAAGAGACAAAATTATTGGATTGCTTAAAAATTATTATTATTTGGGGCTGACGTATATAGGAAAGGGAATCGGATTTGTTCATCAAAAAATGATGATGTATGTTCGAGCAAAGCAATCTGCAACGACAGGGTTTCATAATGATATATTAATGTACTATATAGATTTGGGATGTATTCCAGCTTTAAGCTTCTTTTATTATTTAATGGTCAGATGTATGAAAAAAATTCGTAGGTTTTTTGGCTTTAATGCCACAATTAATTATGCAATTATTCTTTGTTGTATGGTGATTTGTTGGGCAACAGACAACTTAGCAACATATCCAAATTATTTGATGGTTTATAATATTCTTGTCCTAATTTTAATTAATGGTTTTGCTGATAATGAAAATTATAGAAAAGTTATAACTGTGAAAAATGAGTAAATATAAATTTGGAGGATTAGATGAGTAAAGGTAGTGAATTAGCAAAAAATACAGCGGTAATTGCAGTGGGTAAGATAGCTACGCAAATGGTGAGTTTTTTTCTGTTACCATTGTATACAGCGGTGTTGTCGACAGAAGATTATGGAGTTGTTGATCTGGTAACGACATATGTTCAACTTTTATTACCTATAGTAACATGTCAATTGGAACAATCTATTTTTCGTTTTTTGCTTGATAATAGAAAAGATGAAGAAAATAAAAAAAAGATTTTATCAGACATCTATACACTTGCTGTAGCTGTTACAATAATATTTAGTTTGATTTATATGTGTGTGTCACCATTAATTCATTCAAAATATAAATACATGCTCTTGTTAAATTTATTGGCTAATGTTTATGTGTCACTCATGTTGCAAACAGCAAGAGGATTGGGAATGAATATAGTATATGCTACTGGAAGTTTTATAGCAGCGAGTGGACAGGTTATACTTAATGTTGTGCTTGTACTAATTGTAAGACTTGGTGCGAGTGGAATGCTTATATCTATGTTTGTAGCTTATATGTGTAGTGGCGTTTATCTTACTGTTGCGACTAAGGCATACCATTATATTCGGTTTGTGAAAATTGAAAAAAAACGAGTTAATCGTTATTTGAAATATTCACTTCCATTGGTTCCGAATGTTATTTCTTGGTGGATATTGAATTCTGCGGATAGAACAATTATTTTGAAATTTATTAATGTTGGCGCAAATGGAATATATTCGGCAGCAAATAAATTTTCTGGAATTTATACGACAATTTATAACATTTTCAATTTATCATGGGTAGAATCTGTAGCTTTACATTTACATGAGAATGGGTCTGATGAAGATTTTACAAAGTTGCAATCCACAGTAATTAAATTTTTTAGTTGTGCTTTTTTAGGATTGACTGCAATAATGCCATTTGTGTTTAAAATTCTTGTTAATGAAAAGTTTGGTGCGGCATACTACCAGATTCCTATTCTGCTTGCAGGTGCCTTTTTTTCGGCAATGACAGGAGTTCTTGGTGCTTATTATGTAGCTGAAAAAATGACTTCAGTAATAGCACGTATGACAATTATGGCTGCTATTTTAAATATTGGTGTGAATTTGATATTTGTTCAAAAATTTGGATTGTATGCAGCATCAATATCTACTCTGGTAGCATATTTAGTTGTATTTATTTTGAGATATTTGGATGTCAGAAAGAGATTTGGAATAAAGATAGAGTTGAAAGTTGCTCTTGGTACTATACTAATGACCACTATTGTTTGGATTAGTTACTATAGTCAGAATACGATATGGTGTGTCATGACTTTTGCTATTGTTTGTATTTATTCATTAATAATGAATTTTCAATTATTAAAGTCTATGATTGAGGTAATAAATAAAAAATTTCAAAAAAGATAGAGGAATTGGTGAAAATGAAAAAAAAGATTTTTAAGCATATATATGTATCATTATTACGTATACTTCCAATTAAAAAAGAAAAAATTGTTTTCTGCAATTTTTCTGGTCGTGGATATGGAGATAATCCAAAATATATTGCTGAGGAAATACATAAGCGCAATCTTAATATTGATATGGTATGGTTATGCGCAGATAAGGAAACAACATTTCCTCCATACATAAGGATTGTAAAAATGTGGTCATTACGGCATTATTATGAATTGGCAACAGCTGGAGCAATTGTAAGTAATGTCAGAATTGATTTAGGCGTAGAAAAAAGAAAAAAACAGACTTATTTACAAACATGGCATGGACCATTTGGTTCAAAAAGAATTGAAGGTGAGGCATTAGATATATTAAAAAAAGAATATATAATTTCTGCAATACATGATGGATCTATTACAGATGGTATCATATCAAATAGTCAGTTATTAGATGAATTGTATAAGAGGGCTTTTTGGTTAAATAGTCATTCTGAAATTTTAAGGATTGGGTTACCACGAAATGATTTTCTCGTAAATAATGCTAATAATATAGAATTGATTACGACTATAAGAGCAAAATTTAACATACCAGCAAATGCTTATATGGTTTTATATGCGCCAACATTTCGGGATGATTATACTACAGATGGATATAAATTAAATTTTGAAGAAATTAGAGAAGCTTTTCAAAATCGTTTTTGTAGACCATGTTGGATGCTGATTCGCCTTCATCCTAATGCAAGAAAACAGGTGGAAAAGATGAAATTTACAAGTAAGATAATTAATGTTACAAGTTATCCAGATATACAGGAATTATCTATTGCTTCTGATGCTGTTATTTCAGACTATTCGAGTACTGTATTTGATTTTTCAATAATAAAAAAACCAGCATTTATATGTGCTTTAGATTTACAACATTATGTTGAAACAAGAGGGCTGGTGGATGAATTTTATCACTATCCATTTCCTTTTTCAGAAAGCAGTGAAGAATTAATAAAGCAAATATCTGATTTTGATGAAATTGAATATCAAAAGAAGATAGAAGCTTATTTTGGTAAAAAGCCAATGTATGATACGGGGAACGCATCTCAAAAAGCTGTTGATTGGTTGGTAAATAAAATGAAAGAAAAATTACTTAAATAAAAAAATTTGAGTAATCTAGGTCAATGCGTTCAATCTAGCTTTAACTTGAGGGAAAATGGTGAAAAGATATATTAATACAATAAGAAATTAGGATATTTTTAAGCATTTTTAATATATGAAAAAAGCAATGCTTTTATAAAATTAGTCAGAATGCATTTTAAATCAGAATGCATTTTAAAATAAAAGTAATTAATATGAAATTAATAAAGGAGTTAAAATGAAAAAAGTTATTACATATGGAACATTTGATTTATTACATGCAGGACATATTAATCTTTTAAGAAGAGCCAAAGAACTAGGGGATTATTTGATTGTAGTTGTTTCTACAGATGAATTCAATTGGAATGAAAAACAAAAGAAATGCTATTTTTCTTATGAGGAAAGAAAAAAATTAGTTGAAGCAGTTAGATATGTAGATTTAGTTTTACCAGAAGAAAATTGGGAACAAAAAATTTCTGATGTTAAGGAATATAAAATTGATACATTTGTTATGGGGGACGATTGGAAAGGAAAGTTTGACTTTTTGAAGGAATATTGTGACGTTGTTTATTTGCCAAGGACGGAAGGAATTTCAACGACAAAAATTAAACAGGATTTAGGATTGAAGAAATAGTTAATGTATATTTACTTTAAATCATAAATCTTATAAATATATTAGAACAAGAATTATATGTAAATTTAGAATAAAAAAGTATGTATGAGTTTTTGAGGATTTTTGAGAGTAGTTATGAAAAAGCTCTGGGAGTAAAGGAAATGAACAAATATTTAAAAAAAATTATTATTTATTTGAATTATTGGAGAACGGTGCCTGCGTATCTAATAGCAAAAGGAGGAAATTTTTGGGATAGATGTAAACGTGATATAAGTGAATTTGATCGACATTTATATGGGGGGGGGACTGTGAATTTATTTACATTTAGTAGAATTTTAGTAGAAGAGCCTTGTAGTAGAAACGTGGTTGAGAATAGACTACACAGAAATCCTATTAGATGTTTATTATTCAGAGTATTGTTTAAACAAATGGAGTCTTTATATATAAATACGCCACCTGAGCGAATAGAAGGTGGATTATCATTTCAACATGGATTTTCTACTGTAGTTGCAGCAAAACATATTGGACAGGATTGTCGAATTTTTCAACAAGTTACGATTGGATTTAATGGAATGGAGCAACCTGTATTAGAAGATCGAGTTGAAGTAAGTGCGGGAGCGATTGTAATTGGAAACGTATGTCTGCATTCTGATTGTGTTGTAGGAGCTGGTGCAGTAGTTGTAAATGATGTGAATGAAAATACGGTAGTTGTTGGTGTTCCAGCAAAGACTATTCGTTTTAATAGAGAGTGACGAAAACATTCTTAATCAAGTCATTTAATATTAAGGGCGAACTTGGAAATGGAATAAATAACAGGAGGAGTGAAGAATAGTGGTTGATACAAAGGCGAGAATTGCGCGTTCAAATATTTATAGTATTTTTGGAAAATTGATGAACAGACTTATCAATAATAATGATGATGGCGAGGTTATTCTAAAGAAAGCAGGATTGTCATCATATGTAGAACAATACGACAATAAGTTGTCTCCATATTGGTATAATAGAGGATATCAGAATCAAAATGATGCATATAATCCAGAGTATGCATGTATGTCTATATGTGAAAAAATAGAAGCTGATGAAGAAGCTCTTTTAAGATTTTTAAATACAATATTAGATGATATATATGAGATAGATGAAAAACAATATGAAAAATTGTCTAATTATTTAAATGTAATTGGTTATGAATTATTAGAGAAAGTCGAAAGATATGACTATTATGAAACAAAACATTATTCTCTTATACCATCAGTTGCAGGTATTCATCAGAGAAATTCTGATGTTTCATATTTGCGGTCAATGTTATTAGCACATCATGCTGATTTACTGGTTCTTTACAATGAGGCAATATCAAACTTTGGTTCAGGTCAATATGTAAGCTGTATTGAAAATTGTAGATCAATGTTCGAAAGTTTCTTTAAGAAATTGGATACGGTTAGTAATGACTATGTTAAAGGAATTCTCACGGCAACCAGTGAAGATATAGTTGATAATGGGGTTCATCTTACATCAATTAAAAAAATATATACTTACTGGATTAACAACAAAAAGGGAGCAAATAGATTTCGCTTATTTCAAACAATGTATAGTGTTATGTCAGGTTTGGGAACACACCATGAAGATGTAGCCAACAAAGAAGATGCATTATTATTACTGAGATATGTTGAAGATTGTTTATTATGGTGTTTTAGAAAAGGAATAAATTGCTAGATGTCCTTAAGTTCCTAGGGACCTTAAGAAATCAGTCTACAAAGTGAATAGTTATATTGAATAAAAAATACGAAAAAATTTGAAAAATAGGTTCACTTTTTATAAAAAAGGTACTTTTATATTGTAAAGGGGAGAAAATACGAATGAATATAACATTAATTATCATGGCAGCCGGAATTGGCTCCAGATTTGGAGAAGGAATCAAACAGTTAGCCCAGATGGGACCAAATGGAGAGATCATCATGGATTATTCCATTCATGATGCAAAAGAAGCAGGATTTAACAAAGTAGTCTTTATTATCCGCAAAGACATTTGCAAAGAGTTCGAAGAGATCATCGGAAACAGAATCAAAGAACAGATTGATGTTGAATATGTATTTCAGGAACTTGATGATCTGCCAGAAGGTTTTGAAGTACCAGAAGGAAGAACAAAACCATGGGGAACAGGACAGGCTGTTTTATGCTGTAAAGATATCGTGAAAGAACCATTTGTGATCATCAATGCAGATGATTATTATGGAAAAGAAGCATTTGTGAAACTGCATGATTTCTTAGTATCCGGAGAAGACCTTGGAAGAGAATTCACCATGGGAATGGGTGGATTCATTTTAAAGAACACATTAAGCGACAATGGAACAGTGACCAGAGGAGTCAGTGTTGTCGATGAGAATGGTTTATTAAGCCAGGTACATGAGACAACAGGAATCGAAATGGGAGAAGACGGACAGATCAAATGCGACAGCGAAGAAGTACAGAAATGGATCAGTCCAGAAGATAAAGTATCCATGAACATGTGGGCAGGATATCCAGAATTTTTGGATTTCTTAGCAGAAGATTTTAAAGATTTTCTTACGAATGTGGAAGAAGGAGATTTAAAGAGCGAATATCTGTTACCGAATATCGTGGACAAACTTTTGAAAGAAGAAAGAGCGAACGTGAAGGTGTTGGAGACACAGGATCGTTGGTTTGGAGTTACATATAAGGAAGATAAAGAGACTGTGCAGGACGCTTTTAGGGAGTTGATCGCTGATGGGGTTTATGCGGAGATGCTTTGGGAGTAGATGAATAAGTGGTGCCAATAGGATGTGGTTTTAGTAAGGATCATGTTTTATTGGCTATGTTTGATTAAGAATAAATCATTTTAGAGGGAAAATTTTTTATGAAAAGAGTTATAGGAATTTGGAGAGACGTGTCAGAAAGAGAAGAAAAATGCGATGAAGTAGGGGAGTTAATTATAGATGGAAATAATCTGCAATTTTATACTAGATTTATTGGGAAGATATTTAGAGGTGTATTTATAGGAAAAGCTGAAAATTTTAGTACCTATAAAGTGTTTACGGATGATGATAGACATTTTGAGAGATCACAAACAACAGACCGAGAATAATTAATGACAACAGAAGTATAGATTATTCATATTCAAGTAATATTGTTTTTGCATTAAAAGATAATGTTAATTGGATAAATTGGTATGATGATAAGGTAATAGATTCTTTTTCATTTTCAGTTCCAGAATTAACAAAATGGTTAGATGTTTACACGATAGGTTTTGGTAAAATAGAAAATGAAGAAATGGTTATATACGAAAAAACATTACCATCTATTGTGTTACATGAAAAAAATCCATTTATTGAAATATATTATGAATCTACATCAATGAAAAGAATGGCTGTAGATAGAAGTAAAACTAGTGCTATATTAGAAAAATATCCTAAAATCAGAGTGTGTTATGAAGAATCTAAAGATATTAATGACATATATAGAGAGATACATAGTATTGTACAATTTTTAGGGTTAATAATTGGAAAAATAAGTACAGTGGATGATATTTATTTGTATTCAAGGAAAGAAAATAAAACAACGCAACTATTTTTTAATAAGGATTTCTCGTATAATAGTTTAAATTACCTTGCAGATATTAATGAAAAGAATAGGTATTTAATTGATAAAATAGAATATTATTATAAAAATTGGAGAAAATTTCATTATAATTCAAAGTTTGATCTTATACGAAATATATATTTTGATGTCAATACAAAGAAAAACATTTGTGCAGAGGATATATTAGTAGCATATATTCGTATATTAGAAGGGTATCATATTCGGATTTCTAATGATGAAGAGAACAAAAAGGATATGGAGTGTGCAATTAAGGAATGTTCAAAAAAAATTAAACAATTAATTTTTACAGAAGAGATAAGGTTAGAATTAGAAGCAGCTATACAACAAGTGAAACCAGAGTGGAAAATGAATTCAAAGCACAAAACAACTATTTCAAAATGGATAGCACAAGGATTTGTTAGTAAAAAGGGGCTGACTGAAAGAATAAAAGAATTGGATCAACAAAATTTTGATATTCTTAGAACGAATTCAAAAGTAGTAGAAAGACAAGAATATGAAGACAAATCGGATGAAGAAATAGAAGAAATTTATTTCAAAGAAATTGTTCAAACTAGGAATTATTATTCACATTTTAAATTGGATAAAACAGGAGTTCTTAAAGCAAGTCAAATGAATCCTACAATAAACGCGTTAAAAGCAATAATTCTTAGTATTTTTTATAAAAAAATGGGAATGGAAAAAGATGAAATTAGAAGGCAACTTGCATTTAATGAAGAATTAGAACAGCAAACAATACATTTACTGAGGGAAGGTGACTACAGTTATTTTAATACAGATGATTTGAAAAGTAGTTATTTTAGCAATGAAACAATTAGAAAACCACAAAGGCGATATAGTAAAAAAGCAACAAAATATCAAAGAGATAAAAACAGAAAGTTTTGTAGAAAAAGGTTTCAAAAAAGAGAAATTTAAAAGAAATTAAGTTCCCAGGGACATTAAGAAATCAGTCTACAAAATAAATTGCAACATTAAACACAATTATTAAAAATATTCCAAACAAAATACACATTTAACGTACAGATTAGGATAAAAAATCGTTGAAAGTATTGAAAAGTAGATAGAAGTATTGAAAAGTAGATAAAAATAGATTATTATAATAGTATTACTAGAGATGAAACAATACACTAAAGAAAGAATAAAATTTTCACTACAGTTAAATATTATACGTAGTATCAATTTATTTGAGTAGGGAATGTTTTAAAGGAGTGAAAATCATGAGAGTTGGAGTTAGTAAGAGTTTTATAAAAGGTATGACAAGAGTAATAAGTTTAGCAAATACAAAAGAATGGCCAGATCTTTCGAATGGACAGCAGAAAGATTACATGGCCTTAAGGGGCGATTGGTATAATGTCGGAAAAAGAATCCGGAAACAAACAAATAATTTCAAAAGATCAATCTGGTGAAGAAATTTTAAAAGAAGAACGACAGGTTGAGATATTAGCGGAAAAAGTAACTACTAAGATTATTCAGAGTGAATTTAGTGGACCAATTCCACCACCAAATATAATAAAAGGATATGAAGATATTCTTCCAGGAGCAGCAGATAGAATTATAACTATGGCTGAAAATCAGGCAAAGCATAGACAACAAATGGAAGCATTGATGATTCATTCAGAATCGAGAGATGGCTTATTGGGAATCTTATTTGCTTTTTTATTAGGACTGGGATGTATTATAGCATGTGTTTTTATAGTTATGAAAGTACCAGAGAAAGCAGGAGCAATTTGTGGATCAATAATTGGAGTAACAGGAATAGGAGCAATTATTGGAACTTTTATTAACAGTACGAGAATTAATGCTAATCATGACGATAAGAAAGATTCAAGAAAAGATGATAGTAAATAAGTAGAGATCGTTTCAAGTTTTGTGTAAACACAAAAAACTGATATAAGATTACTCAATAGTTATGAGGGTTATGGGTCAAGTTTTGACTCATAGCCCTTATCTGCATTATACAAAAGAGTAAACGTAAAGTCCTTAAGTTCCCAGGGACCTTAAGAAACGTAAGCGCTTTATCTTAGGGTGTTGCTAGAATAATGTAAACGGTAAATCAGTGTTCTCTACAAAATCCTAAAGTAATCTGAGATAATTAACTCAAAATTTTAAACAGGGGTCAAAAATGTTAAGCCTTAACTTTTTTGACTTGTAAAAAAGTTTGAGTCTTAACATTCTTGATTTTTTTAGGAGGCGATATAGTTTATGTCAAAAACAACTTTAGTCACGCAACAGGTTCAATTGCAGGAATGGTTTCATATGATGCAGAAATCCAAAGGACGACCTCAACAGATCCCTCTGGATGAATGGTGTAAAGAGAATTATGGGATTTCTGCAGCTGGATATTATTACAGAGTCAGAAAGGTAAAAGAAGCTTATCTCGATCAAGTATCTGAAGAAAAACTTCAGGAAAATCTAGCAATCGTACCCAAAGAACTGTTTCATGAAGATCAGGGTGTACAAAAAAATCCATCAAAACTTCAAACCACAGATTCTTTCCTTGATATCTTTCAGGATGATCTTCGCATTCGTATCTATGAAAATACGGACGAACAACTTCTTTTCCGTGTGCTGAGGAACCTGAAAAATGCTGAATGATGCAAAAGATCTTCAGGCTGTTTATATTGTGTGTGGTTATACAGATCTAAGAAAAGGAATCGATTCTCTTTCAAACATCATTTCTCAAACCTATGGGATGGATTCTTTTCAGCCTGGAACTCTGTTTATGTTCTGTGGACGTAAAACAGACCGGATCAAGGCACTTATATGGGAAGGTGATGGATTTTTACTCTGTTATAAACGGTTAGAACAAAAAGCCAGTAAATTCCAATGGCCCAGAAGTCAGGAAGAAGTATGTAAGCTTACATCCCAGCAGTTTCGATGGCTGATGGAAGGTCTGACGATCAAGCCTAAAAAATGTATTCAGAAAATAGATCATCCACGTTTCGTCTGAACATTCTGTGGATAAAGTATTCCTGTCAAAATGACTTTATCCACGGATTTAAAAAGTTGTCTCATATCTCTTTACATGCGTTTATGTTCTATGATAGTGTGGTCTTATGAAAGAGATCATATTTAACGAGGGACAATTAAACAGATTTACAAAGAAACAGATCATCGAACTGTTTCTTTCTCAACAGGAACAGCTGCAAAAACAGACAACACAGTTAGAAGAACTGAACCGAAAGTTTGACCTGATCTATGAACAGCTTACCATGTCACGAACAGATCGTTTTGCTCAGAAAACGGAGAAATTTGACTATGATCAGTTGACTCTGTGTTTTAACGAAGCTGAAGTTACGATAGAAACAGACTGTGCAGAAGAACCATTGATTGAAGAAGTCATTCCTGCATATAAACGTAAAAAAAGACCGAAAGGAAAACGTGATGAAGATCTGTCAGGACTTCCAGTCCGGGAAGAATATCATGAACTTTCTGAAAAACAGCTTTCTGAGCTGTTCCCAAATGGATATCGGAGACTTCCAGACAGGATTTATAAAAAACTGGATTTTCATCCAGCAACTTTCGAAGTGATCGAGCATCATGTCGCTTATTATAGTGCAAAAAATGAAGATAAGATCATAAGTGCAGAACGACCTTCTGAAATCTTAAAAAACAGTATCGTAACGCCATCTCTGTTAGCGGCAGTCCTGAACTTTAAATATGTGAATGCGATGCCCTTGTATCGTCTGGAACAGGAATTTAAAAGGAATGACATTTATATTTCAAGACAGACAATGTCCAGTTGGGTGATCAAAAGCAGTGAACGCTATTTATCTTTATTATATGACCGGATGCATCAGCAGATCTATCAAGGCCCGGTGATCCATGCGGATGAAACACCAGTTAAAGTCAAGAGAGACGGCCGGGATACGATGTGCAACAGTTATATGTGGGTTTATCGTACTGGTACAAAAGATGGACAACAGCCAGTGATCCTGTATGAATATCAGAAAACCAGAAATTCAAGCCATCCGGCGGAGTTTTTGAAAGGATATGAAGGAACGATTGTCTGTGATGGTTTTGAAGCATATCATAAGATTGCAAGGGAAAATGCAAACATCACAGTTGCAGGCTGCTGGACGCATGCAAGGCGGAAATATGTCCAGATCTGTAAAGCATTAGGAAAAAAAGCATCAAAAGGAAGTCTTGCAGAAGCTGCAGTTGCCCAGATCGGAGCGATCTATCATACCGATAACAGCCTGGACGGGTATGAACCAGAGCAGCGAAAAAAACGGAGGAAAGAACAGGTATCACCATTGGTCGATGCTTTCTTTTCGTGGGTAAGATCAAACATAGGATCTGTAGGAACTGGGAGTGCTTTATATAACGCAATGCAGTACAGTCTGAATCAGGAAAGATATCTCAGAGCGTTTTTGGATGATCCATTAGTTCCTCTCGATAATAATAATGCAGAGATTGCTATTCGGAGCTTTTGCGTTGGGCGGAATAACTGGCATGTGATAGATACAGTGAATGGGTCCAAAGCAAGTGCAATGATCTACAGTATTACAGAGACAGGCAAAGCGAACCAGTTAAAACCATATGAATATTTAAAATATCTGCTGACAGAGATTCCAAAACACATGGAAGATAGAAATCTAGATTTTTTAGAAGAACTATTACCATGGTCAGAACACCTGCCAACAGAATGTAAAAAATAAGATCACTGGATAAAAATCCAGTGATCAAAAATTTATCGGTAACACTGATTTACCGTTTACGGTAATTGAGCGTTTACAGTAATTATAGTTTGTTTAATAATGGTAATAAATAATTTGGAAAGGTTTAATTATGGAGAAAGCAGATAAAGTAAAAAATGCGTTACAATGGTATGATAAAAATAAAGATTTATATGAAAGATGTGCTAAAACTAAAATGGATATAATTACGCAAATATTAAAAAGCAAGAATATTCCATATCATAGTATCACATATAGAGTAAAAGACAGAGAAAGTTATAGAAATAAATGTGAAAATGATAAATATACAGATCCTGTAAAGGAAATTATGGATTTATCAGGAATTAGAATTATTGCATATACCAATAATGATGTACATAAGATATGTGAAATAATAGAAGAAGAGTTTATAATAGATGAAGAAAATTCAATGGATAAACATGATATTATGAGTGAAAATCAGGTTGGATATTTGTCTGTTCATTTTATTGCAAAGTTAAAAGAAAGTAGGACAAATTTAATTGAATATAAAGATTATGAAGAAATAAGAAGTGAAATTCAAGTTAGAACATTATTACAGCATGCATGGGCAGAAATTGAGCATGATAGAAATTATAAGTTTTCAGGAGTGTTGCCGAAGAATATTCGTCGTAAATTTTACTTGCTATCAGGAGTATTGGAGTTAGTAGATAATGAATTTGATTCGCTATCAAAAGAAATAGATTTATATGCAGAACAAATAGAAAAAAAGGTTGTTAAAGGAAATTTTGAAATAGGAATAACATCAAATTCGTTAGAACAATATTTAATAAAACGATGTGAAAATTATAAACAAATAGAAGCACTTTCAGATGGAAAAATAGTAAATAATGAAATAATAGAAGAATTAACAAGATTTGGATTTAATACGATAAAAGATATAGATGATGCAATAAAAGAAGAGTATTTGGAAAATGCAAATACATATATAGGAATTTTAAGGACAAGTATGGTTTGCAATGATGCACAAAAATATTTTGAAAAAGCATATAATTATGCTTGGAAAGGGCTTTTGAAACAAACAAGACAGTTTTGGGAAAAACAGGGAGTCAAAGATTTAGAAAAATATATGAAAAAATATGGTATATTTATGTGTACAGAGGATGATTATAAGTAAGTAGAAAAGATAACTAATAGATTAACAAAAACAAAAATACGCATTTAACGTACATACGAATTTAGGTATCTACAGTTAAGGTGCCGTAGACAATGTGGTCAACTAAGCGTCAACTTAAGAAGTATTGAAAAGCTATTTAAAAAATATTGATTTATTATGTGTTGATTAAGGTCCCATAGACATTAAGAAATCAGTCTACGCACGTACCTGGACAGTAAATGGTAAATCAGTGTTCCCTACAAAATCCTAAAATAATCTGAGATAATTAACTCAAGATGAATTATCTTGACTCAATTGAGCCACCTGTCCGATATGGGTGAGTCACTATTCTGTTTTAAAGTGAGCCACTATTCCGGATTCACTGAGCCAGTTCTTTTATAATAGATTTACACACTTTTATTAGGTGTAAATCTATTATGAAGGAGGTCCTAGCGATGACCCAATATCGTGAGATTCTCAGACTCTCCAGTCTGGGATTTAGTAACCGGAACATTGCATTAAGTGTTCCATGTTCTCGAAATACTGTTTCAAAAGTTTTAAAACGTGCCAAGGAATTATGGAGAACTTAAGGTCCCAGGGACATTAAGAAATCTATTAAAAATATTCCAAACAAAATACGCATTTAACATATAGAACAGGAGAAGGCAACGGATGAGACGAATCAGAAATTAAATACGACCAAACACAAACATCCCTCTCCCAAATTGGTACTACAAATTGCACAAAAACAATAACAAAGACATATTTATTACTGAAAATTTTGCTAACACCAGAGGAAAAATGCAAATGAAATGTTGTAATTTCCTAGAAAATAATGCTACATATTGATTCTCCGAAATTAATTTGATAAAATATAAAACATAAATACAGGATACATAATACAACACGATATAAAGAGGAGAATAACAATGCATTTATTAGGAACGATTGCAATGATCTTAGTGTTAAGCTTAATGATCGCAGGGCTTTTAAAATTAAATTACAAAGATTTATGGGTATCAGAAGATAAGACATCCAGAGAGCCAGAGGCAAGAACATTAAGAAGTTGTTAAGTATAAGAACAATGAGATAAAAGAGCAGGTACGAAACAGAGTACCTGCTCTTTTTGAGCTTACAATAAGAAAGAACTGCTGATTCCGCCATCTACAACAAGGTCGATTCCACTAATGAATCGTGCGGCATCAGAGCAAAGGAAAGCAGCTGCCATTCCAAGGTCTTTTTCTTTTGCGAAACCACGAAGAGGTGTACGGTTTTGGATTTCTTCTAATCGTTCTGGTGTTTTTAAGTTTGTTTTTGCGAGCATATTTGTGTATACGAATCCAGGATTTAAGCTGTTTACACGTATGCCATATGGACCAAGATCGCGGGAAAGGCTTCTTGTAAGACCTTTGATGCCGCTTTTACATAAAGTATAGGCCTGAATATCATGCATTCCGAGGATTGAAGCAAGGGAAGAGATGAAGAGGATGCAGCCGGATTTTCGTTTCTTCATATTCGCAGCAACAGCCTGTGAGAATAAAAATGGTGCTTTAGCCTGAGTGGCGATGATGGTATCTAATTCTTCTTCGGTAAAGTCAAAATAGTCTTTTTTGTTATTGATCCCAGCATTGTTAACCAGAATGTCGATAGGTGTAGTTTCTTCGATTTTGGAAATGAGTTCGTCATAGTGTGCGGTATCTGTGACGTCGAATACGTAATAAGAACAATGTTCCCCGAGCTTGTTGGCGGCTTCTTTTAATTTTTCTTCTCGACGTCCAAGAATAATAACGTTAGCATCCGCATCCAGAAGTTCACTTGCAATGGCGAGCCCGATCCCGGTAGCTCCTCCAGTGACGATGGCAGTTTTCCCTTTTAAGGAGATTTCTTTTTTCATAATGCTTTCCTTTCGTGAAAATGTTAAAAAACAACAAAAAATATTTAAAATAAAGAAAAAATCTTTATAACAAAGATTATAATACAAATAACAAAAATGTCCATATGAAAATACAATAAAATAAGAAAGTATTTAAGGAAAGGATAGCCAGAAGATATTGACATTATAGAGAATAATATTTATAATGAAAAGTATATGTGAGGACAGATATATGGAATGTTTTACACAGGATATAACAAGTATACAGGTAACAAAACAGGTCAGATGACTGAAGGGGAGATTTATGGATACTACATTAATAATTATGGCAGCCGGAATCGGATCAAGATACGGTGCAGGAATCAAACAGCTTGCGAAGATGGGACCGAATGGTGAGATCATCATGGATTATTCAATTCGTGATGCGAAAGAAGCTGGATTTAATAAGGTTGTATTTATTATCCGTAAGGACATCTTTGAAGAATTTGAAGAGATAATCGGCAGCCGAATTAAAGATCAGATTGATGTAGAATATGTATTTCAGGAATTAGATGACCTTCCAGAAGGATTTGAAGTACCAGAAGGACGTACAAAGCCTTGGGGAACAGGACAGGCTGTTCTTTGCTGCAAGGATATCGTCAAGGAACCATTTGTGATCATCAACGCAGATGATTACTATGGAAAGGAAGCTTTTGTGAAGCTTCATGATTTCTTAGTATCTGGAGAAGATCTTGGAAGAGAATTCACAATGGGAATGGCAGGATTTATCCTGAAGAATACATTAAGTGACAATGGAACTGTCACACGAGGAGTTAGTGTTGTAGATGAGAATGGATTATTAAGCCAGGTTCATGAGACAACAGGAATTATGATGGGGGAAGATGGTAAAATCAAGTGTGATCTTCCAGATGTTCAGGAATGGATCAGTCCAGAGGATAAGGTTTCTATGAATATGTGGGCTGCATATCCAGAATTTTTAGAATTCCTTGCAGAAGACTTCAAGACTTTCTTAAGTGAAGTAGAAGAAGGAGACCTGAAGAAAGAATATTTATTACCAAACATCGTAGACAAATTATTGAAAGAAGGACGTGCAAACGTCAAAGTATTAGAGACACAGGATCGATGGTTCGGTGTAACTTATCAGGAAGATAAGGAAGCTGTACAGAAAGCATTTGCCGGATTGATCAAAGAAGGTGTCTACCCAGCGAATTTATGGGGCTAAGATATATGGCATAATTTAGGGGCAGTCAGTGTTGAACTGGCTGCCTGTTTTATTTCAGAGGAAGTTTTGGTGAGGTCCGCTTTGGAATAGAATAAGGAGGATCAAAATGAAATATAGCAAAACAATTGCGGGAATTACGATAGAGATCTGTGAAAAAGCAATAGGAGAAGATCTTGTTTTAACTCTAAGCGGTGGTGAGAAACCGCATATTGGCTGTGTTGTTCAGGCAGTTCCACGCCCTTCGTTGAGTGGTGACGGAACGATCAGTGTCACTTCATCTGTGATCAACCTGACAGGTCACAAAGACGAATTTCTATGCCGCAGACTGGCTGAGAATCGATGCAGGGAAACAGGAAAAGTAGTGGTATGTACAGGCGGGGTACACATGGACCATATAACGGGAGAACAGATCGAAGAATTATTAAAGAATATCGATCGTATGATGACAGAATAAGATCATAGAAGATGATCAGAAAGTAGGTGATTTTTTGAAATTTATTCATATTGCGGATGTTCATTGGGGAGCCAGACCAGAGAGAGAGCAGACATTTGGAAGGATCAGAGAACAAGAAATCAAAGAGACATTTCAAAGAGTCATTGATCATGCGAATAAGCAACAGGTAGATCTGTTATTGATCGCAGGGGATCTGTTTGATCAGCCGCCAACGCAGCAGGAGTTGAGAGAAGTGGATTATCTGTTGTCTAGACTGAATCATACAAGAACGGTTTTGATCGCAGGGAATCACGATCATCTGGAACCGCATGATGTATTTTCCCAGTATAAATGGAATTCGGAAGTTTATCTTCTGGATGGAAAACAAAGAGATCATATTTCTTTTGAAGATCTTGAAACGACCATTTATGGCTTTAGTTATTGGAAGAATCAGATCACGAAACCATTGTATGATCGAATGAAACCAGATGAGAGCGAAAGCAGTGATTTTTCAATCCTGCTGGCACATGGAGGGGATGAAAGTCATATCCCGATTCAGAGAGAAGCGTTAAAATGGTCTGGATTCGACTATATCGCTCTTGGACATATCCATAAACCAGAGATCATTTTCGAAGATCTGATGGCATATGCAGGATCGCTGGAACCATTGGATCACACAGAGACGGGATATCATGGGCTGATCGAAGGGGAGATCAGCGAAGAAAAGAAACAGATAACCTTCGTTCCCTTTGCAAAGAGAATGTATACACAAGTGGAAGTCATGATATCCGATGAGATGTCAGCGTTAGAGATCATAGATCGGGTGGAAACGGAACTTTCATATCGTGGAAGAGAGAATATATATGAGATTGTACTGACAGGAAGTATTGATCCACAGATCCATCTGGACTTTTATGAGATCACGAGCCAATATATGGTCACAGATATCATTTATGAAACGAAGAATCAATGGGAATACGAACAGCTATCAGAGGAAGATGATTTTATCATCCAGAAGGTTGCAGATATTTTAAAAGATGAACCAGAGGCTTTGCGTTATGCGATGGAAGCTTTAACATATGCCAGGGAGAAGTAAAAGATGAAGATTGAGGAGATCAATATTGATGGATTTGGAAAATTTCATAAATATCATTGCCAGACATCTGGGAAGTTAGAAGTTTTCTATGGCAAGAATGAATCTGGCAAGACAACACTTCGTAAGTTTATGATCGCAATGCTGTTTGGGCTGGAGAAATCAAGAGGACTTGCTGCAAGATATGATGATTTCACCAGATATCAGCCAGTAAATGGCGGCATTTATGGTGGCTCCATGATCTTTGAAAAGGACGGGATCAGATATAAGATCATGCGAAACTTCGCACAAGGGCAGACAGAGTATCGCATATTTGATGCGGATACGATGGAGGAACTTAAGGGGAAGAAATACTTATTCGAATCCGATCAACAGGCATTTGAGAATACGGTTTCGATGACACAGGCAGAGATTCGTACAGGCAGAGAGATGAAGGAAGTTTTGCAAAATTCCATGGCGAATCTGCGAAGCAGCAAGGATGCCGCGATCGACCTTCGAAAAGCGATCGATCATTTGAAAGCTAGACGAAGACAAATGCGAAAAGATCCTGTGTTTGCACAGATTGACAATTTGCGAAGACAGCAGGGGTCATGGCAGTATGATGCACAAGCGTTGAATGAATATGAACAGGAAGAGAGAGAGATTCGGAAACGTTTAAGACAAAAGAGAAAGTTGACGCTGCTTCAGAAGATTTTGCTGTGGTTTCGAAAGTTATTTGGTGGAGAAGATGAAGAACGAATTCGAAAAATAGAACTAAGACATCGCTTAGAGATCATAGAGATCGAGAAAGCACAGTTTATGCATCAAAAGGAAGAGGCAGATAAGAAAAAGCAGGAATACGAGATTTTGCTGGGGCAGAAAAGGAAGAAAGAACTTGAGATTCACGAGATAGAACTTGCAATGAAAGCAATCGAGGAAGCTGCAAGCCAGGTACAAAAGACTTTTGGACAGGAACTAAATGAGAAGATCTCAGAGATTTTTTGTGATATGACGAATGGAAAATATACGCAGGCAGTCATGGATGAGAATCTTTCGATGATGGTTTATGATGGATTTGATCATGTCGATATGAAGTATTTAAGCAATGCCACAGTAGAACAATTATACTTTGCACTGCGCCTTGCATCGGCAGATCTTTTGTATGAAAATGACGCATTTCCGTTGTTTTTAGACGATGTGTTCGGTAATTATGATGACGAAAGACTGGCACAGACGATGCAGTATTTAAGTCACCATACAGACCGTCAGATCTTTTTATTTACGGGTAGGAAAGAAATACTTCGTTTATTGGATGAGAAAGAAATTTTATATCATCTTATTTCTTTATAGCTTTTTCTGTGCTAAGATAATGAGAGATAAAGTAACAAAGGAGATCAAAATATATGGCAAAGAAGATGACCATGGCAGACATCGCGAATTTATCAGGAGTTGGAAAAAGCACAGTATCTCGTTATTTTAACGGGGGATATGTAAAGGATGAGACGAGAGCGAAGATTCAGAAGGTCATTGAAGAATACAACTATACACCGAATGCATTTGCAAGATTGAATGCGAAACAAAGCAACGTGATCGGTGTAGTTGTGCCGACATTAAATTCTAAGATCACAAGCCGTGTGATCACAAGTATCGATCGGTATTTAAGAGAAAAGGGGTATACAACCCTTATTCAGAACTCAGACCACGATATTGATCAGGAATTACAGAATATCCAGCGCCTGATCCAGTTAAATGTGGATGGGATCTTGATCAGTTCCATAGCGATCACAAAGGACCACAAAGAGCTGTTAAAGAAAGCGGGAATTCCAGTGGTTGTTTTAACACAGGATTATGAAGATGGAATTTCCATTATTTATGATGATTATCATGCAGGGAAAACGATCGGAGAGTATATCGGGAAGAAAGGACATCAAAAGGTTGGATATATTGGTGTCTATGAGACAGACCAGGCAGTTGGGATCGAGCGTAGAAATGGCGTGTTAGATGGATTGAAAGAATATGGGATCACACCGGTGACAGGGAAGAGTGATTATAGTTTTATTGGTGGACAGACGGTTACAAGAGAATTACTTGAGAGGGAATCAGATTTAGATGCGATCATCTGTGCAACAGACCGGCTTGCGTTTGGTGCATATAAGATTTTACACGAACATAAGAAGAGGATTCCAGAAGAAGTGTCTGTGGCAGCGTTTGGAGGATATGATGAAAGTACCCTCCTGACGCCAGAGCTTACAACGCTAAAGTTTGATTCCTATGGAATGGGATACCTTGGAGCGGAAACGATCCTTAAGATGATCACAGGAGAACCAGTATCCAAGAAACAGATTGTGGGATATGAATTTATTGAAGGCGGAAGTGTCAGATCATAAATTCTTCATATGTGCTTATAATATCGCCCTCCTTCCGTATTATTCGGAACGGAGGGCTTTGCCGTTTACCTGTTGCTTTGTTAAGTCGTCTCATATAAAACACAAATAAAAGTAATAAAATAAAAAATGTGGTATCGATTCCATAAATACTATTGACAAATAGAAGAGAAAGTTATAAGATACAGATATGGAACCGATACCATAATAAGTTTCACAATAAAAAAGGAGAGAAGATATGGATTACGCAAAAATCGCCAGCCAGGTCATCGAGCATGTTGGTGGCAAACAAAACATTAAGTCAGTTCAGCATTGTGCAACAAGACTTCGTTTACAGTTAAAAGACAACGATCTTCGCAATGAAGATGCAGTCAGCGACATTGAAGGAGTTAAGGGAGTGTTCTTAACACAGTCACAGTTCCAGATCATTTTCGGATCAGGACTTGTAAACTTAGTGTGCGACGAAGTACAGAAGCAGTTAGGAATCTCAGTCGATACATCAGCAGATGATGAGAAAGAAGAGAAGAAAGGAAATGTTCTTCAGAGATTAGTAAAGTTATTAAGTGATATTTTCGTACCGATCATTCCAGCCATCGTAGCAGGTGGTCTGTTAATGGGAGTGAACAATATCCTGACAGCAGCGATGTTTAGTGGAAAGTCTGTTATTGATCTGTACCCACAGTTTAAGGGTCTGGCAACAGCGATCAACATGTTTGCAAGTGCTCCATTTGCATTTTTGCCAGTATTGATCGGATTTAGCGCAACGAAGAAGTTTGGCGGGAATCCATATCTTGGAGCAGCCATGGGTATGATCATGGTTCATCCAGATCTGTTAAGTGCATACAGCATCGGTATCGCCAAAGCACCAGTATGGGATATCTTTGGATTTAAGATCCAGGCGATCGGATATCAGGGAACTGTACTTCCAGTATTAGCAGTTGCATTTATTTTAGCAACGATCGAGAAGAAGTTACATAAAGTAACACCAACATGGTTAGATAACCTGACAACACCATTGATCGCTATCATGGTAACATCATTTTTAACATTCATCTGCGTAGGACCAGTGTTAAGAGAAGCAGGTAACTTATTAGCAGATGGAATCACATGGGTATATAACACACTTGGATTTGTCGGTGGAGGATTATTCGGACTTGCATATGCACCGATCTGTCTAACAGGAATGCATCACAGCTTTATCGCGATCGAGACACAGCTGATCGCAGCCAAAGCAACAACAGGTGGAAGTTTTATCTTCACAACAGCAAGTATGAACAACGTAGCACAGGGAGCAGCCGTATTAGCAGTTTTATTCTTAACAAAGAATGAGAAGATGAAATCAATCTGTTCTGCATCAGGTGTTTCTGCATTACTTGGAATCACAGAACCAGCAATGTTCGGTGTAACACTGAAATTAAAATATCCATTCTACGCTGCCATCATCGGTTCAGCCGTAGGTAATGCATATTGTGCAGCAACAGGAGTTTTGGCACAGGCATTAGGAGCAGCAGGACTTCCGGGATTCCTGTCCATGCTTCCAAAAGATTACTTAAACTTCGTGATCGGACTGCTCTTATCCATGGGAGTATCCGCAGTTTTAACTGCAGTCTTCTGGAAGAAGTTTAACGTCGAAGGAGAAGATCACAAAGCAGAGACTCCGGTTAAAGAAGAAGTAAAAGAAATCGAAGTACAGGAACCAGCAGATACAACAGAAGAAACAAATGAATTATATGCACCAATGAAAGGTGAAGTTTTAGATGTAGCAAAGTCTGCAGACCCAGCATTTGCAAGTAAGGCAATGGGAGAAGGTGTAGCGATCAACCCAAGCGAAGGCATCGTATATGCACCAGCCGATGGAACAATCAGTCTGATCTTCCCTACAAAACATGCAATGGGGATCACATTAAACTCAGGAGTAGAACTTCTGATCCATGCAGGAATCGATACAGTTAAGATGAATGGCGAAGGTTTTGAGACTTTCGTAGAAACAGGAGCCAAAGTAAAGAAAGGTGATAAATTATTATCTTTTGACATGGATCTTGTGAAAGAAAAAGGATACAAGACACAGACGATATTCTTAGTTGCAGATGCGAAAGGAAAAGAAGTCGAAGTGGTTGAAGCAGCGGATGCAGATAATAATACGAAGATCATGAATTTAAAATAATCATTATTCGAAGAAGGAAAGGAAACCAGGGCAGATGTTTGAAAAATACAAGAAAGTCTATAAGGCGGATTATGAAAAATGGTATAAAGAAAATGAAGCTTATAGAGAACGTGTGGCAGCAGATCAAGACCGATTAAAATTTCATTTAATGCCAAAGACAGGATGGTTAAATGATCCAAATGGTTTATGCCAGTTTAATGGGACATACCATATTTACTACCAGTACACTCCATTTGAACCAACTGGTGAGTTAAAGACATGGGGACATTATACGACAAAAGATTTTATTCATTATGAAGATTTTGGACCAGTCGTATTCCCAGATGAAGACATTGATGCCCATGGTGTCTATTCCGGCTCTGCATTTATTGAAGATGATACGATCCACTATTTCTACACAGGAAATTTAAAATATTTTGACAGAGATGATTATGACTATATCAACAGTGGACGTGGAAGTAATACGATCACATTTACAAGTAAAGACGGATATGAGTTTACCAAAAAGGAATTGTTAATGACAACCGACGATTATCCGGCTGACATGAGCAACCATGTGCGTGATCCAAAAATCTTTAAGAAAAATGAGAAATATTACATGGTTCTTGGAGCAAGGGATGTCGAAGGTGTGGGTATGATCCTTCTATATGAATCTACAGATCTTAAGAACTGGACATACAAGAATCGTATCACAACTCCACAGAAGTTTGGTTATATGTGGGAATGTCCGGATCTGTTTGAGATGGACGGACAGTTATACATCATCTGCTGCCCACAGGGAGTAGAAACACAAGGCATTGATTACGAAAATGTTCATCAGGTCACAGCAATGAAATTAGACTATGATTTTGATACCGATGAATATGAGATCACAGATATCAAACTTTTTGACCGTGGGTTTGATTTCTATGCCCCACAAACTTTTGAGGATGAAAGTGGAAGAAGGATTCTGATCGGATGGATGGGAATCCCAGACGCAGACTATACGAATCCAACCGAAGAAGCTGGATGGCAGCATGCACTGACGATCCCAAGAGAATTATCCGTAAGAGATGGAAAACTGATTCAGGAACCAATCGAAGAATTAAAACAACTTCGAAGCGAGGACAAAGCAGTTTGTACATTTTGTTATGGACAGACGATCATCATGCAAAATGCAATCTATGAAGCTGTTGTAGATTTTAAACGATGCAGAGAAATGGTAATGACACTGCGCGAAGGGATCACTCTTTCCTATAAAGACAATATCCTGACCTTAAATCTTGGGGTCTATGGAAGTGGAAGATCAACAAGAAAAGTAAGATTAGAAAAATTAGAGCATCTTCAGATTTTTGCGGATACTTCATCCTTAGAAATCTTTGTAAACCACGGAGAAGAAGTTTTTACAACAAGAATCTACAATCATCATGGAAGACTACTGATTAATGGAGAATGTTCTGGTATAATGACAGTATATCCATTAAAATCATTCGAAATTGAAGGAGGAAGACATGAAGAATAAATTATGTGGGATTGGAGAAGCACTGATCGATTTTATTCCTGAAGTTAAGGGACAGAGATTAAAAGATGTACCTTCATTTAAAAGAGTCGCAGGAGGAGCACCTGCCAATGTAGTCGGAGCAGTCACGAAGCTTGGGATTCCATCCAAATTTTTAACAAAACTTGGAGATGATCCATTTGGAGATTATATTGTGGAAGTGTTAGATGAAGCAGGAATCGACACTTCTAATATTGCAAGAGACAAAGACGGGGAAACAGCCTTAGCATTCGTATCCCTTGCCTCTGACGGAAACCGTGATTTCAAATTTTATAGAAAAAACAGTGCAGATTTACGCTACAGTGTAGAAGATATCCCAGCAGATATCTTAAACGATTGTGGAATGATTCATTTTTGCAGTGTAGACCTTGTGGAATCTCCAATGAAAGAAGCTCACAAGAAACTGATCGATATGGCGATCGCGCAGAATGTAAAAGTATCTTTTGATCCAAACTTAAGATTTTCATTATGGGACGATCTTGATCAATTAAAAGAGACAGTCAATGATTTCTTAAAATACGCAGATATCATCAAGATTTCTGATGAAGAACTGGAATTTATCACAGGACATACAGACATCAAAGATGCCCTGGACGGTTTATTTGCTAATCGTGCCAAATACGTCATCTACACAAAAGGAGCTGACGGAGCAGAAGTGTATACAAGAAATGGAATGGTAGAAGCTTCTGGATATAAGATCGATGTCCGAGATACAACAGGTGCTGGAGATTCATTTATCGGAGCATTCCTATACTGTCTGCTAAATGATGAAGTAGAAGATTTAGAATCCGTAAGTGATGATACATTAAGAAACTACCTTGATTTTGCCAATGCTTATGCAGCGAACACAACAACAAAAGAAGGTGCATTAGCAGCCATGGCAGATCGAGCTGAGATGGACGAATGGATGAAGACATTAAAGAAATAAATCCTTAAATATCATAGAAGAAAGAAGAGCTGAATGTTATGATTTGGCTCTTCTTTTTTTCGTAGTAGAAGCATTTTCTCATAATATTTCTTGACAACTTATTTTTTTAGTCATATAATTAGCGTACAAAGTATTGGTACACGAAAAATAAAACATACGAAGAATATAACAGGCAAATTATTTTGACCAGACAGGAGGATAAAAAGAATGGTTGAATTTAAATTAACGAAAGAACAACTGCTTGCAAAGGAATTGTTCAGAAGTTTCGCTGAGAATGAGATCAAACCAATTTCCAGAGATATGGATGAAGCAGAGAAATTTGATATGGATCTGTTAGATAAGATGAAGAAATACGGTCTGATGGGAATCCCATATTCTAAAGAATACGGTGGAGAGGGAGCAGATGTATTAACATATGCTTTAGCAATGGAAGAGGTATCCAAAGTTGATGCTAGTGCAGGAATCACAATTTCCGTACATACTTCTCTTTGCTGTTCTTGTATTAACGACTATGCATCAGAAGAACAGAAACAGAAATTCTTACGTCCATTAGTTGACGGAAGTAAGATCGGATGTTTTGGACTGACAGAACCAGGAGCTGGAACAGATGCCAGCGGAGTTAAAACAACTGCAAAATTAGACGGTGATCATTATGTATTAAATGGTCAGAAAGTATTTACAACAAACTCTGGATTTGCAGATACATTCATTATTTTTGCTTACACAGATAAGAGTGCAGGAACAAGAGGTATGTCTGCATTTATCGTAGATAGAGACAGCGAAGGATTAACAGTCAGCAAAGATATTCCTCGTATGGGAATCAGAGCAGCATCCAACGCAGAAGTAGCATTAGTTGATGTGAAAGTTCCAAAAGAAAACCTGATTGGAAGAGAAGGAATGGGATATAAGATCGCTATGGGAGCTTTAGCAGGAGGACGTATCGGAATCGGTGCTCAGTCTGTTGGTATTGCACAGGGTGCATTAAATGAAGCGATCAAATACGTAAAAGAAAGAAAACAGTTTGGAAAACCAATCTCAAAATTCCAGAATACACAGTTCTTGATCGCAGCATTACAGACAAAGATTGATGCAGCAAGATTAATGGTATGGAGAGCAGCGAAAGCAAAAGATGATCATGAAAATTTTGCACCACTTGCAGCGCAGTGTAAATTATTTGCTTCTGATGTAGCTGTTGAAGTTACAAGAGGAGCAGTTCAGATGCTTGGTGGATACGGATACTCAAGAGAATATCCAGTAGAGAGAATGTATCGTGATGCGAAGATCACAGAGATTTATGAAGGTACATCCGAAGCTATGAAGATGATCGTTGGCGGTGGATTATTAAGATAAGAAAGAAGGAGACAAGAGAATGAAGATTGTTGTTTGTGCAAAACAAGTACCAGATACAACGGAAGTAAAATTAGATCCAAAGACAAATACACTGATCCGTGATGGTGTTCCAAGTATTATTAACCCAGATGATAAAGCAGGAATTGAAGCAGCACTTCAGTTAAAAGAAAAATGCCCAGGAAGTACAGTAACTGTTGTTTCTATGGGACCACCTCAGGCAGATGTTGCATTAAGAGAAGCATTAGCGATGGGATGCGATGATGCATTACTGATCTCAGATCGTGCATTTGGAGGAGCAGATACATGGGCTACTTCTTCTACAATTGCAGCAGCATTAAAGAAATTAGACTATGATGTGATCATCACAGGACGTCAGGCAATCGATGGAGATACAGCACAGGTTGGACCTCAGATCGCAGAACACCTTGGAATTCCTCAGGTAAGTTATGTAGAGAAGATGGATGTAGAAGGAGACGATACATTAGTTGTTCAGAGACAGTTTGAAGATCGTCACCAGATCATCGAAGTAAAGACACCTTGCCTTTTAACAGCATTAGCTGAACTTGCTGATCCAAGATACATGTCTGTTCACGGTGTATTTGATGCATATCGTGAAAAAGAAGTAAAAGTTTGGGGATTAGAAGATATCAAAGATACAGTCAATGAAGGAAATATCGGATTAAAAGGTTCTCCTACCAGAGTTAAGAAATCCTTTACAAAACAGGCAAAAGGTGCAGGAACGATCTTAAATGATCTCTCCGATGACGAAGCAGTTGCCGCAATCGTAGAAAAATTACAGGAAAAACACATCATTTAAGGTAAGGAGGACAATCAAAATGTGTAAAGATGTTTATGTATTTGCCGAGCAGAGAGATGGAAATCTTCAGAAAGTCGGAATCGAACTGATCGGAGAAGCAAGAAAACTTGCAGATGATCTTGGACAGAATGTAGTTGCAGTCTTACTTGGAAACAAGATTAAAGATAAAGCAAGTGAACTGATCGCTCATGGAGCAGATAAAGTTGTAGTAGTAGATGATGAAATGTTAGCAGAATATGTGACAGAACCATATGCGAAAGCAATGATGGAGATCATTCAGTCCCATAATCCAGAGATCGTTCTTTATGGAGCAACATCCATCGGACGAGATCTTGCACCAAGAGTATCAGCAAGAATCCATACAGGATTAACAGCAGACTGTACAAAACTTGATATTGACGAAGAAACAAAATTATTAATGATGACACGTCCAGCATTTGGTGGAAATATCATGGCTACGATCGTCTGTGAAGATTTCAGACCACAGATGGCAACAGTAAGACCTGGTGTTATGAAAGCATTAGAAGCTGATGAAAGCAGACAGGGTGAGGTTGAAGTTGTTGAAGTAAACTTTACAGATGCAGATATGAATGTTAAGATCCGTGAAGTTGTAAAAACAGCACACAAATCTGTAGATATCACAGAAGCTAAGATCCTGGTAGCAGGAGGACGAGGTGTAGGAAATGTAGAAGGATTTAAAGATCTGGAAGCATTAGCAGATACATTAGATGGTGAAGTGGCAGCATCAAGAGCAGCTGTAGATTCAGGATGGATCAGCAATGATCGTCAGGTTGGACAGACAGGTAAGACGGTTCGTCCAGAGTTATACTTAGCATGTGGAATCTCTGGAGCGATCCAGCACGCAGCAGGTATGGAGAATTCAGAATTCATCGTAGCGATCAACCGAGATGAAGAGGCAGCGATCTTTGATATCGCAGATCTTGGTATCGTGGGTGATATTAAGAAGATCCTTCCAAAATTAAATGATGCAATCAAAGCAGTCAAAGAAAAATAAAGTATAATTGAAGTTATAAATGAAAACTCCTAAAGACATAAAAACTCCAAAGAACATAAAAATTCAAAGAACAGAGAAATGGGCGGCGTAAAGACCGCCCATTTCTCTGTTTTTATGGAAAGTAAAAATGCTTGACGAAGAATTGTTAGAATGTTACAATGTAAAATACAATTAGCGTGCGAAATATTTACAAAATAAACAAAAAGGAGAAACGAAATGAGATTTGTTGTGATTTTAAAACAAATTCCAGATGATTCGATCAAAGAAGAATATCAGGATGTGGATCAGTTAAATGATAGTGATAAGAATGTAATAAAAGAAGCTCTAGATTTAAGAGATCGTTATGGTGGAACTGTAGATGTGATCGGATTTGGACCATTATCCGCAGAGGATGTTATGAAAGAAGCGCTTACTTATGGAATTGATAATGCTTTTTTGATCAACGATCCACAATTCGCAGACATGGATATATCACAGACTGCCAGGATCGTTGCCGCAGGGATCAAGAAACTTGGACCATATGATCTGGTTTTATGTGGACGGCAGGCAATTGATGGAGACAGTGCCCATATGGCTTCTATGACATCCTGTGCATTGGAGATCCCATTGATCGCGTATTCGGATGAGATCACAGAGATGAAAGAGGGGAGTGTTTTTGCAACATGTATGGGTGACCAGATGGCATATAATGTAGAAGCAAAAATGCCAGCAATGATACTTTCCATTAGAGAGAAGAACAAGAATCGTTTTCCATCCGTGCCAGATATCATGAAAACATATGATGGAACATATAAGACAAAGATATTGACGAATGACGAGCTGGATATTTCTGTGACCAAGAGAAAAGTAACGCAACTTAGAAAATATGAAGTCAAAAGCAGTAAGCAGCAAAAACTTGTTATGATCAGTGGAAAAGATGAAGAAGAAAAGGCAGCACAGGTTCTTCAATTATTAAAGCAAAAGAGCGTGATCTAGGAGGTGTTTGGAGATGGATTTAGGAAAAAAAGAAGGAATCGTTGTTGTTGGAGAGATTCAAAAGGGAGAGATCATGCCACTGACTTTGGAATTGATCGGGGCAGCAGGAAAACTTTCGAAGGAGAGAAATCTTTCATTGTCAGTGATCTTATCAGGATGTGAGATCAAAGAAGAGGCAAAAAAGCTTTACAATTACGGAGTTGATGAAATCCTTTGTATTGAAGATGAAAAATTAATAGAAGGGCATATGCAGCTGCATCACGATGCTGTTATAGAAGTTTTAAAAGAAAAGGTTCCAAAAGTGATACTGATCGGAGGAACAGCATCAGGAAGAGTCCTTGCAGGAAAGACAGCCTATGCATTTGATACAGAATTAGTCTGTGATGCATCGAAACTTACATATGATGAGAAACAGGAACAACTTATCATCACAAGACCGGCGTTTGACGGGAAAAACATGGCAGATTTTGTGATCGATCCATCATTGACATCGGTGATCACGATCCGTACGGGAGTGATGGGAAAGGCAGAATATAAGGAAGACAAACAAGGTGAGATGCTATATGTGCATCCAGAATGCCTGAAGGAAGAAAGACAAGACTTGATCTATCATGGAGCAGCAGGAAAAAGTGGAAAAGAAGTTCATCTGGATACAGCAAGGATCATAGTTTCCGGTGGCCGTGGGATGAAAGGAGAAGAAGGATTTGCGCTTCTTGAGAGACTTGCAGAGAAGATCGGAGGAGAAGTTGCATGTACAAGACCATGTGTAGATGCGGGATGGATGCTTCCAACACAGCAGGTGGGACAGTCAGGAATATCTGTAAAACCAAAACTCTATCTTGCATTTGGGATTGCTGGGGCAATTCAGCATATGACAGGAATTGATGCAGATTGTATCATTTCAATCAATAATAATCCGAGGGCTGCGATCTTTGCATACAGTGATTATGGTGTGGTTTCGGATGCAAAGAAATTATTGGAGAGTATGTTAAAACAGATCGAAGAAGGAAAAGAATTCTTGTGAAAAAAGTATGCTGTGTATCAGTTTTGATATACAGCATACTTTTTTAATTTCATAGGAAATTTCGATGAAATCCCCTATGAAATAAAAAGCCCTCCGGGCAGGATTGCACTGCGGCGGAAGGGAAATTTGTCGCTGAAGCGACCCGCCGCA
>ENA-OPWX01000021-OPWX01000021.1-human-gut-metagenome-genome-assembly--contig:-NODE-21-length-133242-cov-3.861368_pt1 | contig 133242 bp, 134 predicted proteins | sample MGYA00241514_ERZ502020 | MGnify/ENA primary metagenome ERZ502020 (study PRJEB25962, sample SAMEA2042105) | human gut metagenome | biome: human gut; feature: human-associated habitat; material: faeces... | reverse complement strand
GCAGATTTTGTAAGGCACTGAAAAACGGAGAGGAAAAGAAGGTTGAAGATATTTTTGAAAGTTACCTGAAAAAGACCATCAGTATCCGGGACACCTTTGTAAGAAAGGAAATGAAAGAAAACTTTTATCATGGTATTCTGCTTGGAATTTTGGGTATCAAAGAAGAATGGGGAGTCTTTTCCAATCAGGAAACCGGAGAAGGCTACAGCGATATCCTGATAGAAACAGAGAACAGTGAAACTGCAATTTTGATCGAAGTGAAATATGCAGGTGACGGAAACCTGGATGTTGCCTGTGAAAGAGCTTTAAAGCAGGTAGAGGAAAGAAAGTATGATGAGGAACTTAGGGAAAACGGAGTGGACAAAATTTTGAAATATGGGATTGCGTGTTATATGAAACGGTGTAAGGTAAAACTGGCAGAGGAATCCTACATCGAAACATAATCAGATGACAGAAAAACGGAGCTGTGAGAATGCAGTTTCGTTTTTTTGGCATGGATAGGCGGGAATTGATGTGAACAGTAACGAGTTTATATTTGACATTCCTATATCTGAGAAAGATTTGCTTGAACTCCTTCCGCAAAAAGTATATAATATGGCGGGTTAACGTGCTGTTTCAGAATGTATTCTGCTGCTTCATATTATAGTATTGAATAATGTTATGCAGTGCTATGTATTTTATGCAAGACCATGAAAATGGTGTATAATTATACATAGCGCTGCACAGTAGAGAAAAAGTAAATTTGTTACGCAAGGGCAAAAACGAGGTGAAAAACGCTACTGAAACTCATAAAAAAACAGCTATTTTTCGTGAAAATCGAAAAAGAAAAGAAGATTACTTTTTTGTATATATTAAACAAAAACGAAAGGAGAAATATGAGAAAACTAGCTTTAAATGATGAAATATTACTAAAAATCGAGAAGCCGGCCCGGTATATCGGGAACGAAGTGAACTCTGTGATGAAAGACAAGAACGAGGTGGATGTCCGTTTCGCTATGTGCTTTCCGGACGTCTATGAGATTGGAATGTCACATCTCGGAATCCAGATTTTATATGATATGTTCAACCAAAGAGAAGATGTCTGGTGTGAACGGGTTTATTCTCCGTGGCTGGATCTGCACAAGATCATGAAAGAAGAACAGATTCCGCTCTTTGCACTGGAATCCCAGGATCCAATCCGTGATTTTGATTTTCTTGGAATCACGATCCAGTACGAAATGTGCTACACCAACATTCTGCAGATTCTGGATTTAAGCCGGATTCCGATCCACAGCCGTGACCGTGGTGAGACAGATCCAATCGTTATCGGAGGAGGTCCATGTACGTATAATCCGGAACCGCTGGCGGAATTTTTTGATATTTTCTATATCGGAGAAGGGGAGACTGTCTACGACGAACTGCTGGATGCCTATAAAGAGTATCGGGCAGCAGGAAAGAGCCGTCTGGAATTTTTGGAGCGTGCCGCACAGATCGAAGGATTGTATGTGCCGATGTTTTACGATGCCGCATACCATGAAGACGGAACGCTTGCTTCCTTTACACCGAACAACGAACATGCACCGTCTGTGATCAAAAAACAAATGGTACTGGATGTAACCGAAGCACCGTATCCACAGGCTCCAGTCGTTCCTTTCATCAAAGCAACACAGGATCGTGTCGTTTTGGAAATTCAGAGAGGATGTATCCGCGGATGCCGTTTCTGTCAGGCAGGTATGCTGTATCGTCCAACCAGAGAGCGCAATGTGGAGCGCTTGAAGCAATACGCCAAAGCGATGCTGGAAAACACCGGACACGAAGAGATTTCTTTAAGCTCCTTAAGCTCCAGTGATTATTCCGAATTAAAAGAGCTCGTCACCTTCCTGATCGATGAATTTAAAGGAGAGGGAATCAATATTTCCCTTCCGTCGCTCAGAATTGACGCGTTCTCTCTGGATGTTATGAGTAAAGTACAGGATATCAAAAAAAGCAGCCTTACCTTTGCTCCCGAAGCCGGCTCCCAGAGAATGCGTGATGTGATCAACAAAGGACTGACCGAAGAAATTATTTTAGAAGGAGCCGGACAGGCCTTTGAAGGCGGATGGAACAAGGTAAAACTGTACTTTATGCTGGGACTGCCGACAGAAACAGAAGAAGATATGAAGGCCATCGCCCATCTGGCAGAAAAGGTTGCAAGAAGATATTATGAGATTCCGAAAGAGCAGCGCAACGGAAAATGTCAGATCACGGCCAGTTCTTCGTTCTTCATTCCAAAACCGTTCACCCCGTTCCAGTGGGCACAGATGTTTCCAAGTGAAGAATACATTCGCCGTGCAACGATTGTAAAGCATGAATTCTTACAGCAGTTGAACAAAAAGAGTTTGAAATATAACTGGCACGAGGCAGATGTCACGGTGCTGGAGGGTGTATTTGCCCGCGGGGACCGCAAGGTCGGAAAAGTGATTGAAGAAGCATACCGTCTGGGATGTCTGTATGATTCCTGGAGCGAAAGCTTTGACAATGAAAAATGGATGCAGGCATTTGCAAATACCGGAGTGGATATTGAGTTTTACACCATGCGGGAACGCTCCATGGATGAGCTTTTCCCATGGGATTTCATCGATATCGGCGTGACCAAAAACTTCCTGAAAAAAGAATGGGAGAGGGCAATGAACGCACATATTACTCCAAACTGCAGAATGCAGTGTTCCGGATGTGGTGCGGCAAAATTTGGAGGAGGTGTCTGTTTTGAAGGCAAGAATTAAATTTAAAAAATACGGTGCACTGCGCTTTATCGGACATCTGGATGTTATGCGCTTCTTCCAGAAGGCAATCCGCAGAGCACACATTCCGATCGCTTATACCGGAGGCTACAGTCCTCATATGATTATGTCCTTTGCAAATCCGCTGGGAATCGGGATTACAAGCGAGGGCGAATATTTTGATATTGAACTGAAAGAGTCCATTTCCAGTGCTGAAGCGGTGTCCCGTTTAAATGCCGTTATGGTAGAGGGAATCGAAGTTTTAAGCTTCCGCCAGATCGCAGAGAAAAAGAAGATGACCGGAATGGCGATTGTCGCGGCAGCAGACTATCTTCTGGATCTTGTGCCGGAAACACTGCCGGATGACTGGGAAACACAGGTGGATGCCTTTCTCTCGCAGTCTGAGATCCGCATCTTAAAACAGACAAAACGCAGCGAAAAAGAAGTGGACATCAAACCTTTGATCTACCGGATGGAAGTGCAGGATCACAAGCTTTTTATGCAGCTCGCTGCCGGAAGTGTGGAGAATTTAAAACCGGGACTTGTCATCGAAGCATTCTGCCGGTTTTTAGATGCAGATGCCACACAGTTAAAATTTGCACTGTGCCGTCTGGAAATGTATGCTGATTCCGGGGATGAGAACGCACGAAATCTGGTAACCTTAGAATCTCTCGGCACAGTAATCGAATAAATCCTGCTGTGTTCAGACAGTACAAAAAAGAGAGGTATCATACAAATGGCAGTACGAAAAATTTTAATGCTGAAAAAAGAGGAGAAGATCTGGACCTTTCTTCTTGAAGATGATGTAATCGTAGAGATCCACTGCAGTCTTCCGGACTCTGATCAGCACAGACAACCTGTACTCGGAGATATTTACATCGGAAAAGTAAAAAATATCGCCGCGAATATAGGAGCCGCTTTTATCGAGATCGCTCCGGGAAAAGAGTGCTACTACGACCTAAGTCAGGCGCCTCAGGCGATCTTTACCCATAAAATCGGGAAAAAACCGCTTTGTATCGGAGACGAGCTGGTCGTTCAGATCAGCCGGGAAGCAGTCAAGACAAAAGCGCCGACTGTCAGCAGCAATATCAATTTTACCGGGCGGTATGCAGTACTGACAACCGGAAATACCAGGATCGGCACTTCCGGGAAGCTTCCCCGTTCTCTTCGGGATACGTACAAAGAAAAGCTGAGTCATCTCAAAAATGAGGACTACGGGCTGATCATTCGTACGAATGCAAAGGGCACTGCCTTCGAGACGGTACTTGAGGAGATTCAGAAACTGGAGAATGCCTGTGTCAAGTTAAAAGAAACTGCTCCGTTTCGGACTTGCTTTTCCTGTCTGCAGGAGGCTCCTCCGTCTTATATTACAGATTTGAAAAATGTATACGCAGACGGATTGTCAGCAATCATTACCGATGATCCCAGGCTGTATCAGCAGATTCACGAATTTTTGCAGGCGGAGCAGCCGGAAGATCTCTCCAAACTTCAGTTTTATGAGGAACAGCTTCTGCCGCTTTCCAAACTTTACAGTACCGACATTGCCGTAGAACGCGCACTCAAAGAATACGTCTGGCTGAAAAACGGCGCTTATCTTGTCATTCAGCCGACAGAAGCACTGACCGTGGTAGATGTCAATTCCGGAAAATATTCTGCGAAGACAAAAAAGAAAAGTACGGAAACGTATTTAAAGATCAATCTGGAAGCGGCAAAGGAAACGGCCAGACAACTCCGCCTGCGCAATATTTCCGGGATTATCCTGATCGACTTTATTAACATGGATGATTCGGACATGATGCAGGAGCTTTTAAAGCAATTCCGCCGTTTTCTTGCAGAAGATCCGATCCAGACATCCTTAGTAGATATCACGGCACTCCAGCTAGTGGAAGTAACCCGTAAAAAAGTGCGGCGTCCGCTTCACGAATGCGTCCGCGACAAAGCCGAAAAATCACCAGAAAGAAGTGAACACGTTGGGTAAAAAAGAATTAAAAACAAATGCCATGCGCATTTTGGACCGTAGCAAAATTTCCTATGAATATCAGAATTACGAATGTGACAACTTTACTGATGGGATCAGTACTGCCGACATCCTCGGACTTCCCCATGAACGGGTATATAAAACCTTGGTCACAACCGGAAAGAGCGGTTCTCATTATGTGTTTGTCATCCCCATTGAAGCAGAGCTGGATCTGAAAAAAGCAGCACGGGCAGTAGGAGAAAAGTCTGTGGAAATGCTCCCTGTCAGAGAGATCACAACTGTGACCGGGTATGTACGGGGCGGCTGTACCGCGATCGGTATGAAAAAAGCATTTCCGACAACCATTCAGGAGAACGCCCAAACGCTGGATTATATCTACGTCAGCGGCGGAAAGCTTGGAATGCAGCTGAAGCTTTCTCCGGATGACTTAAAGAACGTGACACAGGCACAATATGCTGATGTTACTTTTTAACATTTCGGAGTACGCTCGGTTTTTTTTAAATCTATGATTTACAATCCTATAAATACCCTGTATAATAGGAAAGCGAAATGATAGAGCGTGCGTTTTACAAACATCTATGCATCTAATTTGAAATAATATACAGTTGGAGGAAAGAAGATGAAGAAAGTAGTAAAATTCGGTGGAAGTTCTCTCGCCAGTGCCGAACAATTCAAAAAAGTAGGAGATATCATCCGGGCAGACAAGTCCAGACGCTATGTAGTACCTTCTGCTCCGGGAAAACGCAGTTCCAGCGACACAAAGGTCACAGATATGCTTTACAGCTGCTACAATCTTGCGATCCGTGAAAAGAAATTCACAAGCCTTCTGGATGAGATCCATGCAAGATATAACGAAATCATCGACGGTCTTAATCTGGAACTTTCACTGGATCATGAATTCGATATGATCCGTGAAAATTTTGGCAAAAAAATCGGAAGAGATTATGCTGCATCCCGGGGAGAATATTTAAATGGTATCATTATGGCAAATTATCTGGGATTTTGTTTTATCGATGCAGCTGAAGTGATCCGCTTTCATGAAGACGGCAGTCTGGATGACGAGAAAACAAACGAATTGCTCTCTCTTCGTCTTGAAGGGGAAGAATTTGCTGTCATCCCTGGATTCTACGGTGCGAAAGAAGACGGAACCATTGTCACATTTTCCCGCGGCGGTTCTGATATCACAGGCTCTCTGGTTGCCCGTGCAGCTATGGCTGACCTGTATGAAAACTGGACCGATGTATCCGGATTTCTGATCGCAGATCCACGCATTGTTACAAATCCAAAATCCATCGAGACGATCACCTACCGTGAACTTCGTGAACTTTCTTATATGGGGGCAACTGTACTTCATGAGGATGCGATCTTCCCTGTCCGTAAAGTCGGCATCCCGATCAATATCCGCAACACCAATGCTCCACAGGACAAGGGCACACTGATCGTAGAGAGTACCTGCAGACAGCCAAAATATACCATTACCGGAATTGCCGGGACAGATGGATTTGCTGCCGTGACCATTGAAAAAGCAATGATGAACTCCGAGATCGGATTCTGCCGCAAGGTACTGGAAGAGTTTGATAAAAACGGTATTTCCATCGAGCATATGCCTTCCGGCATCGATACAATGACAATTTTTGTACATAAAGATGAGTTCGAAGAGAAAGAACAGCAGGTACTGGCCGGAATCCATAAAGCTGTGAATCCGGACCACATTGAACTGGAGTCTGATCTTGCTCTGATCGCCATCGTCGGAAGAGGAATGCGTTCCACACGCGGCACTGCCGGAAGAATTTTCTCCGCCCTTGCCCATGCCCATATCAATGTCAAGATGATCGACCAGGGATCCAGCGAGCTGAATATCATTGTCGGTGTAAGACACGATGACTTCAAAAACGCCATCCGTGCACTGTACCAGATTTTTGTAGAAACACAGATTTAAAGACAGAGGTGACACGATGAACATTTTGTTCTTTTTACATCCAAAACAGGAGGTTGCATATGTCTATGATGACTGCACACTCCGTCAGGTTCTGGAGACAATGGAACATCACAAATATGCTTCAATCCCCATGCTGAACCGTCAGGGAGAGTATGTTGGAACGATTACAGAAGGTGATCTGCTCTGGGGCATGAAAAAATATACCAATCTGAATCTGAAAGAAGCAGAACATATCTTTATTCATGATTTTGAGCGAAAAGCAGATTATATCGCAGTGGCTGCAGATTCCGATATGAAAGATCTGATCAGCCGGGCAATGAGCCAGAATTTTGTTCCCGTCGTAGATGACCAGAACAAATTTATCGGTATTATCACAAGGCGCAGCATCATCGAATATTGCTATGACAAATTGAATGAATGCGACAAATAATACATATTTTTAAAATATTTTTCTGCTTCCTATTGACTTATATGGAATATGCGTGCTATACTAACACGGTATGCCGCACAGCGAGGTTTTCAAGTTCTGATTCAGACACCGAAGCTGGCGAGTAATGATAATAGGAGGTGCCATATGTACGCAATTATAGCAACAGGTGGTAAACAGTACAAAGTAGCAGAAGGCGATATCATTAAAGTAGAAAAACTTGGTGTAGAAGCTGGAGAGACTTATACATTTGACCAGGTGCTGGCAGTAAGCAATGACAAATTAGTTGTTGGAGAGCCTACAGTAGCAGGTGCAACAGTTACAGCTTCTGTAATCGGTGACGGAAAAGCTAAAAAAGTGATCGTTTACAAGTATAAGAGAAAAACTGGATACCATAAGAAAAATGGTCACAGACAGCAGTACACAGCAGTTAAGATTGAAAAAATCAACGCTTAATCTGTCATATGATCAAGGTAACCGTTTATAAGACAGTAAATCATGACTATGCAGGTCTGGACGTACTCGGACATGCAGGGTATTCGGAAGCGGGAAGTGATGTGGTCTGTGCGGCAGTGTCTGTACTGGTCATCAACACACTTAATTCGATTGAACGTTTTACATCAGATAAGATTTCTCTTGTTTCTGATGAAGAGACCGGGATGATTGAATTTCGGTTTATCCGAAAACCTTCTCATGATGCCAAGCTGCTGTTCAAATCTATGGTTCTTGGATTACAGGAGATAGAAGAAGACAGCGAATATGAACCATACATTGATATCATTTTCAAGGAGGTGTAACAACCATGATGAAATTAAACCTTCAGTATTTTGCTCATAAAAAAGGAGTTGGTTCCACACGAAACGGACGTGACTCTGAAGCTAAGAGATTAGGTGCAAAGAGAGCTGACGGACAGTTCGTAAAAGCCGGAAATATCCTTTACAGACAGCGCGGAACAAAGATTCACCCAGGTGTGAACGTAGGACGCGGAGGAGATGACACATTGTTCGCATTAGTTGACGGTGTTGTCAGATTCGAAAGAAAAGGAAGAGACAAAAAACAGGTTTCTATCTATCCGGTAGCTGAATAATTACCGTGAGAAAGCCTCAGACTTCTTAGTCTGAGGCTTCTTTTTCGTAAAACACCACACACATTTTGGTGCCAAAACAATTGATTCTAATTTTTGAAGAGGAAAAAACAATGTTTGCAGACAGAGCGAAAATATTCATCCGTTCCGGCAAAGGCGGGGACGGACACTGCAGCTTCCGCCGGGAACTTTACGTGCCAAACGGAGGTCCGGACGGCGGAGACGGCGGAAGAGGCGGTGATCTGATTTTTGAAGTAGATGAAGGACTCAACACACTGGTTGATTACCGTCACAAACGAAAATATGCTGCCGGAGATGGAGAAGAAGGCGGCAAGAGAAAATGCCACGGAAAGGACGGCAAAGATCTGGTTCTTCGTGTTCCGGAAGGGACCGTGATCAAAGAATCCAAGACCGGAAAAGTCATTGCAGATATGTCAGGAGACAACCGCAGACAGATCGTGTTAAAAGGCGGAAAAGGCGGACTTGGAAATCAGCATTTTGCAACTGCTACTATGCAGGTTCCGAAATACGCGCAGCCTGGACAGCCTGCCATGGAACTGGAAGTCAATCTGGAACTGAAAGTCATTGCTGACGTCGGATTGATCGGATTTCCAAATGTCGGAAAATCCACCTTCCTTTCCAGAGTCACAAATGCACAGCCGAAGATTGCCAACTACCACTTCACAACACTGAATCCAAATCTTGGAGTGGTAGACCTGGAGGGAGCAAAGGGATTTGTCGTTGCCGATATCCCGGGACTGATCGAAGGAGCTTCCGAGGGTGTCGGACTTGGACATGAATTTTTACGTCACATTGAGCGGACAAAAATGATGATCCATGTCGTAGACGCAGCCGGAACAGAAGGACGTGATCCGGTAGATGACATCTATAAGATCAACGCTGAACTTCAGGCCTACAATCCTGAAATTGCAAAACGCCCGCAGGTGATCGCAGCAAATAAAACAGATCTGATCTACAGTGAAGATGACGATCCGATTCAGCGCCTGAAGGAGGAGTTTGAGCCACAGGGCATCAAAGTATTCCCAATCTCCGGAGTATCCGGACAGGGCTTAAAAGAACTGCTCTACTATGTAAGTGAACAGATTCAGACTATGGATGCACCTCCGATCGTATTTGAACAGGAATTCTTCCCGGAGGACGAGCTGATTTATGAAGAGCTTCCTTACACAGTAGAAAAAGAAAAAGATGTCTATGTGGTAGAAGGTCCGAAAATTGAAAAGATGCTTGGTTACACCAATCTGGATTCCGAAAAGGGATTCGCTTTCTTCCAGAAATTCTTAAAAGAAACCGGTATTCTGGACAAATTGGAAGAAGCAGGTATTCAGGAAGGCGATACCGTGAAAATGTACGGCCTGCAGTTTGATTACTATAAATAAATTTCATATATTTTAACAGGAGATTGAATATCATGACAACAAAACAGAGAGCCTATTTAAAAAGTCTTGCCATGACCATGGATCCGATCTTTCAGATTGGAAAATCCAGCATGACTCCAAGCCTTACACAGGCGATCAGCGAGGCTTTGGATGCACGTGAACTGATCAAGATCAGTGTATTGCAGAACTGTGCGGATGATCCGAGAGCTTTGGCAGAAATGGTGGCTGAGCGCACCCGTTCTCAGGTCGTACAGGTCATCGGCAAAAAAATTGTATTGTACAAAGAAGGAAAAGACGATAAGAAAAAAATCGTACTTCCGTAGGAGATTTCTATGAGAATCGGAATTATGGGCGGAACCTTTGACCCGATTCATATCGGACATCTGCTGCTTGGTGAATTTGCCTATGAGCAGTTCCATCTGGATGAAGTCTGGTTTCTGCCCAACGGAAATCCGCCTCACAAAGAAGTGGAAGATACAGAAGAAGCGCTTGCACACCGGGTTGAAATGGTGCGGCTTGCTGTGAGAGAAAACCCGCATTTTCAACTTTCCCTTCACGAGGCAAAAAAAGACTGTCATTCTTACACGTATAAAACTCTGCAGGAATTTCATGCGCTGTATCCTGAGAATGAATATTTCTTTATTCTTGGAGCGGATTCTCTCTTTTCCATCGAACAATGGAAATATTTCAAAGAGATTTTTCCATCCTGTACCATTCTGGCAGCAATGCGGGATGATAAAGATTCTTTTGATATGCAGCGTCAGATTCAGTATCTGGAAACGAATTACCAGGCAAAGATCGAACTTTTACAGGCACCGCTTCTGGAGATTTCATCGACAACGATCCGAAATCGTGCTGCCCAAAATCGTTCGATCCGCTATATGGTTCCGGATTCTGTTGCAGATTATATTCAAAAACTGCAATTATATACCAAAAGAGAAGAGGAGAGGTCATGACAACTGAATTAACTGCCATCCGCAAAAAGCTTGAAAAGAAGCTGAAAGAAGAACGTTATATCCACACTCTCGGCGTCATGTACACCGCTGCTTCCATGGCTATGCGCCATGGAGCGGATGTCCAAAAAGCCATGACTGCCGGTCTTTTGCATGATTGTGGAAAATATTGCGACGTCAATGAACAGATCCTGCTCTGCAGGAAGCATCACATTAAACTGTCAGATGCCGAACTGGAGGTTCCTGCGCTGATCCATGCCAGATTGGGTGCCTATTTTGCAGAATACGAATACGGCATCACAGATTCGGAGATCCTGGATGCGATCACCTATCACACAACCGGGCGTCCGGCCATGACCATGATTGAAAAAATCGTCTATCTGGCAGATTATATCGAACCCGGAAGAAAAAAGATTCCGGGGCTGGCCGAAGTGCGAACTGCCGCATTTGATGACATCGACACCGCTGTCTGCATGACAGCAGAATCAACTCTGGCATTCTTAAAAAGAGCCGGAAGAAAAGTAGATCCTATGACAGAAAAAACCTGTCAGTATTATAAAAATAAAGCCGCAATATCCCTGTAAAGGGATATCGGACAATCCGGAAAGGAGAACAAATTATGGAACAGTCAAAACTTATGGCACGTCTTGCTTATCAGGCACTGGACGATAAAAAAGGCGAGGATATCCAGGTAATTGATATCTCTCAGGTTTCCGTCCTTGCAGATTATTTTATCATTGCAAACGGAAACAGTGAAAGCCAGGTACGTGCACTGGTAGACAACGTGGAAGAAGAACTTTCAAAAGCCGGATATGAAATGAAACAGAGAGAAGGATATGGCTCCGGAAACTGGGTGCTGATGGATTTCGGCGAGATCATCGTCCATGTTTTCGACAAAGAAAACCGTCTGTTTTATGATCTGGAACGTATCTGGAGAGACGGAAAGCATGTAGATTTTTCTGAGTTGTAAAAAGAATAGAAGATCAGTAAAAAAGCGGGAATCAGTCTGATGCCAGCGTCGTCTGATTCCCGCTTTTATAATAATGTATCCGCCTACCGGAAGAAGCGAAATACTCCAATGACTTTTCCGATAATGGAAACATCTTTTACGATGATGGGATCCATAAAATCATTCTCCGGCTGAAGGCGGATGATTCCTTCTTCCCGATAGAAGGTCTTCACAGTCGCACCATCCTCAATCAATGCAACCACCATATCTCCATTTTCTGCAGTATGTTCTTCCTGAACAAGAACCATATCTCCATCCAGAATGCCTGCATTGACCATGCTTTCTCCTTTTACCTCCAGAAGAAACGTCTGCTTATTTGGCATCATCTCTACCGGTATCGGGAAGTAGTTCTCAATATTCTCCTGTGCCAGAAGCGGCTCCCCGGCAGCCACACGCCCGATCAGAGGGACATTGACAACCTCTCTTCTGAGCAGATTAAATTCATCGTCCAGAATCTCAATCGCTCTTGGCTTCGTAGGATCTCTGTGGATATACCCGTTTCTCTCCAGTGTCTCCAGATGAGAATGTACGGAAGACGTGGACTTCAGATTCACTGCCTCACAAATCTCACGTACTGCCGGCGGAAACCCGCGTTCTAATATCTGTGATTTGATATATTCTAAAATCTCTCTCTGCTTATCTGTAATCGTTCCTTTTGACATAATAACCCTCCTGCAAGTTCTTTCCGACTCATTATTTAGTTTATTTTATCATAGCACACTGCAAAAATCAAACATTTGTTTGGAAACTATGTTCGATTTCTATATTTTCTTATGATTTTTTGTTTTCTGCTTGACCATCGTCTTACTCTATAGTTTATTGTAGATAAGGTGACTGAAACAGACATACTTTTTTAGGAGGTAATCTACTTATGCAACTTATTCTTCACTACCTGAAGCGATACAAGAAGCTGTTTGTTTTAAATATTATTTCCGTATTCGGATTTGCACTTGTAGAGCTTGGCATTCCGACGATCGTATCTGAAATGATCGATAATGGGATCATGCATCAGGACAAACAGTATTTAATCCGCATGGGAATCGTGATCGTAGTGATTTCTTTGATCGGTGTATCCGGAACGATCCTGCTTGGATACTGCTGTGCCAAAATTTCCACATCTGTAACACGGGATATCAGAGAAGATGTATTTCAGAAAGTACAGACATTCTCACACAATGAGATGAATCAGTTTGGTATCGCTTCTTTGATCACCCGGACAAACAATGATGCATTTCAAATCATGACGTTTTTAAATGTGATTTTACGGACCGCACTTTTAACACCGATCATGATCATTGTCAGCTTCACTCTGACGATCCGTTCCTCTTTGAATCTCTCTTTAATCATTGCATCCACCGTCCCTGTAATCATCCTGGGCGTTGTGATCGTAGGAAAAATATCGGGACCGCTCAGTGACAGACAACAGAATTCTCTGGATCGTATCAATCGCATCTTCCGTGAAAATCTCACCGGAATCCGTGTGATTCGCTCTTTTAACAATGATGGCTACGAATCCGAACGCTTTGACAGTGAAAACAGCTACTTCATGAAACAGTCTCAAAATCTGTTCAAGCTGATGTCTTCCACAGAACCGGTCTTTTTCCTTTTGATGAATCTGGCCGCTTTGTGTATCTATCTGACAGCAGCAAACATGATCGATGCACAGACTCTGCAGGTCGGAAAGCTGGTGGCTTTCATGGAATATCTGTTTCATGCTATGTTTTCTGTCATGCTTTTCTGTATGGTTTTTATGCTGTATCCGAGAGCCAGCATCTCTGCAAAGCGAATTATGGCCGTATTGAATACAGAAACTTCAATTGAAAATCATCCCGGGAATGCTCAGACAGATTCTGGGTCCGGTGAACACAGCGTGATCTTCGAGCATGTGGATTTCGTTTACCCGGATGGAGAGGAAGCTGTACTGAAAGATATTTCTTTTTCCGCAAAAAGCGGAGAGACCGTTGCCTTTATCGGAAGCACAGGTTCCGGAAAAAGCTCCCTGATCCAGCTAATTCCAAGATTTTATGACCGCGCTTCTGGAAATATTTACATTGACGGTCAAAAAATCGAAGATCTGGATATCAATGCTCTTCGAAGTAAAATCGGATTTGTTCCGCAGAAAGCACACCTGTTTTCCGGAACAATCGAAGAAAATATCCGCTTTGGAAAACCGGATGCCACAATGGATGAAATCATTCATGCCGCAAAGATTGCCCAGGCATATGATTTTATTATGGAAAAACCACATCAGTTCCAGGAACAGATCGTTGAAGGAGCAACCAATGTCTCCGGCGGTCAGAAACAGCGTCTGTCGATCGCCCGTGCTTTGATCCGAAAGCCGGAGATCTACATCTATGACGATTCCTTTTCTGCTCTGGATTTTAAGACAGATGCCCGACTTAGAAAAGCTCTGAAACCGGAGATTAAAAACGCCATCGTCTTTCTTGTGGCACAACGGGTTTCTACGATTCTGGACGCAGATAAGATCGTAGTTCTGGATGAAGGCAAAATTGCCGGAATCGGAACTCACAGGGAGCTGCTTGCATCCTGTCCGATTTATTACGAAATTGCAGCTTCCCAGCTGAGCAAGGAGGAATTGACTTATGCCTGAGAATAAACTGACCTTTCGAAACTGTATCCGTGAACTGCTCGGGTTCGTCCGTCCATACCGTATCAGGTTGTCGATCGCACTGTTTATGATCATAGTGACCAATCTGACATTTGCCCTGAATCCTATGATGGAAGGAAAGATCACCACGCAGCTTGCCAGTGACGGTGCGAAAATCCTGCAGGGAGTCCCGGGAGCGCACGTTCAATTTTCAATCCTGTTCCGTTTTATGGGGATTCTGTTGTGTCTGTACATCCTAAAGACAATCTCACAGCTGATTACATCAGTTTTCCTCACAGACGCCATTCAGAAAACTATGCATGACATCCGCAATGCACTGCAGAAAAAAATCCAGCGTCTCCCGGTCAAATATTTTGATGACCACGCATTTGGAGATATTTTAAGCAGTGTTACAAACGACGTCGATACACTGAGTAATGCACTCCAGCAAACGCTTTCCCGCGTATTTGCAGCAATCCTCACCTTCCTGTTTGTCATCTTCATGATGTTTTCCATCAATGTCTGGATGGCACTGACAGCACTTTTGATTATTCCTCTGACCATACTGATCACATTTAGATTTGTAAAACGTTCACAAAAACTGTTTGATCTGCAGCAGGAGATGGTAGGAGAGTTGAACGGAACGATTACAGAATTATACGGCGGATTTAACGAAATTCTCCTTTTCAACCGACAGAAAGATTCCTGCAACAGATTTTCTGCAGTCAATCAAAAGATGGCAGATGCCGCATTTAAGGCTCAGTTCCTTTCTTCCTTGATTTCGCCGTTTGTATCCCTCGTCACCTATCTGACGATTGGAAGCATTGCCGTCATGGGAAGCTTTTTTGTCATAAACGGTTCTGTCACCGTCGGGAATCTGCAGGCATTTATCCGTTATATCTGGCAGATCAATGATCCGTTATCCCAGGTATCTCAGCTGTCTTCCCAGGTACAGTCCGCCTATGCTGCCATGAACCGGATTTTTACGCTGTTAAATGAAACAGAAGAGGTACAAAAAGGCAGTGTTAAGATCGATGTCTCCCAAATTCAGGGAAACGTAACATTTGACCACGTGCAGTTTGGTTACACAGATGAACTTTTGATGAAAGATGTCAGCTTCCAGGTACAGTCCGGACAAATGGTTGCGATTGTCGGGCCTACCGGTGCTGGAAAGACCACGCTGATGAATCTGCTGCTTCGTTTCTACGATGTGAACGGCGGGTCCATCAAAATTGACGGAATTGATATCCGGGACATGGACCGAAGTGATCTTCGCAGCCTGTTTTCTCTCGTTCTTCAGGATACCTGGCTGTTTTCCGGCAGTATTTTTGAAAACATCCGTTACGGATCTTTGACTGCCCGAAAAGACGAAGTAGTTGACGCAGCAAAAATGGCAAATATCCACCATTATATTTCTACGCTGAGCCATGGCTATGACTCTATGATCAATGAAGAGTCCAACAATATTTCTCAAAGGGAAAAACAGCTTCTCACAATCGCAAGAGCTATTTTAAAAAACCCGAGGATTCTGATTCTCGACGAAGCTACATCAGCAGTCGATACCCGTCTGGAACGGATGCTCCAGGACGCAATGCAGAAAGTCATGGCAGGGCGAACCTCTTTTGTCATTGCCCACCGGCTTTCAACGATACGCAATGCCGACCTGATCCTGGTCGTAGATAACGGAAATATCATTGAGCAGGGAACGCATGAAGAACTCTTAAGAAAAAACGGTACCTATCAGAAGCTGTATCACTCCCAATTTGCAAACCGGGAAACCATAACAGCAGAAGAGTAGTCTTTCCAAAAAAACAGATAATAACCCAGTTGACAAACATACGTTCTGGTGATATACTTCTTTGTGTAGTCAGAACGTATGTTCTTTTTGTTTGTTTCATTATGTTCAGGGGGATTTTACAATGAGAAAAAAGAAAAAGATGTCAGCAGTTATTACACTTATTTTATTTTGCGGGTGCTTTTTATTTGGAAGCTTTCTGTCTTTTGCACAGAATTCAAGAACGGAAGAGCCTGTGCAATTCAAATGCTACAAAAGCATTGTAATCCAGGAGGGAGACTCTTTGTGGAGCCTTGCAGAACGCCATATAGACTCAGAATCTGAAACAGCTGTGAAAGAATACATCAAAGAATTGAAACAGATCAATCAGCTGGAATCTGAAACCATACAAACCGGAGAACATTTGATCATCCCGTATTACACAACAGAATTTCCACAATAATTGTTTTTATATCATACAGATATCATTTACACCCCATGTAATTGATATAAATTCACTCCAAAAAGGAATGCTGTCAGGCAGATAGAGCTTATCTGTACTGCAGCATTCCTTTTTTATAAAAGCATTGAAAGTATGAATCACATACTTTATAATATATCCGTTAAACAAAAAAGATCAAAACAGGAACAGAAAGAAGGTAAACAAATGTTAATAGAATGTCCGGCAAATACACGATTACAAGATTATCTCTTACAAAACGATATCCACATTTTGACGGCATGCGGCGGTCGCGGAAACTGTGCAAAATGCGTTGTCCGGATTGTAAAGGGACACGCCACAGTAAATACAATGGATCAAATATGGTTCTCAGAAGAGCAGCTTCTTGCCGGTTATCGGTTAGGTTGCCATGTATATGCAAAAGAACCGCTTACAGTAGAAATTCCAAATTAACTGCTCAAAACAGCAGTGTTTTCAGTCGTTTCAATCTATACGACAAATACTGATTTTTCCAAAAGATTAGCGTTTTTTAACAACTACTTCCAGAATGATCCTGTTTTGAACCTGTTGTGGGTTCTGCAATGGCCCTTCAAAGATATCATTGTTGCCTGTCTTTCAATATGCTATAATAACTTCATAAATAAAAAAGAACGAGGCGTTTTATTTTATGGAATCAAATCAGACAACTGAGCGAAAAACTTATCATGAACAAAAATATATTGACAATACGTTGCGTCTGCGGGAAATCTTAAAAACACTTCCAGCTTTTGCAAAAGATTATTTCCGTGCTGCAGAACCTACCACCTCTGCAAAAACAAGAATTTCTTATGCATATGATATCCGGGTATTCTTTCACTTTCTGATGGAAAACAATCCTGTATACAAGGATTATACCATCGATCAGTTTACCCCGCAGGATCTGGAGCAGCTCTCTCCTGTCGATATCGAAGAATATCAGGAATATTTAAAGGTTTACCAGAATCCGGAGGAAAAACAAATTACCAACACGGAAAAAGGACTTGCCAGAAAGATGTCTGCCCTGCGCAGCTTTTACGGCTACTATTTCAAGCATCAGATCATCGAGAAAAATCCAACACTGTTTGTCGATATGCCAAAGCTGCACGAAAAAGCGATCGTCCGTCTGGATACGGACGAGGTGGCTTCTCTTCTGGACTTTGTAGAACACGGTGGCGATGAGCTCACCGGACAGAAAAAAGTTTACTATGAAAAGACTAAAAACCGGGATCTGGCGATTATCACATTGCTCCTTGGTACCGGAATCCGTGTATCAGAATGTGTGGGGCTTGATATCCAGGATGTTGATTTTAAAAATAACGGGATTACGGTCGTCCGAAAAGGTGGAAATGAAATGGTCATCTATTTTGGCGAGGAAGTCGAACATGCCCTGAAACAATACTTGTATACAACACGGGAAGCTGCCACTCCTCTTCCGGGACATGAAAACGCACTGTTTTTATCCACGCAGCGCCGCCGTATGGGAGTCCAGGCAGTTGAAAATATGGTGAAAAAGTATGCCCGCCAGGTGACGCCAAATAAAAAAATCACCCCTCATAAACTGCGGAGTACTTATGGAACTACACTTTACAAAGAGACCGGTGACATCTATCTCGTCGCAGACGTACTCGGACACAAGGATGTCAATACAACCAAAAAACACTATGCAGCAATAGATGAGGAACGCCGACGCATGGCTGCAAAAGCTGTCACTTTGCGGGAACCCTAAGAGAATTGACAAAAGAAAGGATAAATCTTATGCAAAAAGAACGTACAATCGGAACAACAACTTTAAAAACTCCATATATCGGAATGGGTACCTGGGCAATTGGCGGAGGCACCTGGTGGGGAGAAAATGATGATGCACTCTCCATTCGCACCATCGAGGAAGCAATTGATCGGGGAATCGTATGGTTCGACACTGCTCCGGTCTACGGGATCGGACACAGTGAGAACGTAGTTGGCAAAGCCATAAAGCAAAATCGTTCCAGGATCCTGCTCTCTACCAAATGCGGGCTGGAATGGGATCATGAGACACCTTGCTTTCATAAAGTCATGGAAGGACGCAATGTTTACCGTGATCTTTCCGCCGCTGCAATTCGTAAAAATCTGGAAGACAGCCTCCGACGTCTGCAGACAGACTATATCGATATTTACTATACACACTGGCAGACTCCTGACTTTTCCCTCTATCCGCTGGAAGAAACGATGGATACTCTTCTCCAGTTGAAAAAAGAAGGGAAGATCCGTGCCATCGGAGCCTCCAACGTTACTGCTGAAATTGTCGAAAAGTACTGCTCTCTTGGACAGCTGGATGTAATTCAGGAAAAATACAGCCTTCTGGATACACATATTGCGGATGAATTGTTGCCTGTATGCCAGAAACATCATGTTTCCATCCAGGCGTACTCTCCTCTGGAACAGGGACTGCTCACGGGAAAAGTGACACAAGACACGGTGCTCTCTCCGACAGATGTGCGCAACAAAAATAAATTCTGGGCACAAAAGTCCCGTCTGAACATATTGGACGTTTTACAGAAATTAACCCCATATACTGAAAAATATAGTTGTTCCCTCAGCAACCTGATCATCTATCTGACCGCAGCTTCTCTTCCGGACTTGCATGTCCTCTGCGGCGCAAGGAAACCGGAACAGATCATCGACAATGTAAAAACACTCTCCCTGAATCTGGAAGAAGCTGACCTGTCAGAAATGAGTCAGTTATTTGAACAGCTTCGAAGCTCTATTAGATAAATTTTAATGTCATACGATGGAAAGAGACCTCACAGATTTCTTTACACAAGACTGTATAGGTGTCTTTCCACTCCCATGATATATAAGGAATCAAAAGTCTGCAGATTCTTTCTGTAAATTGTTTTTTTTCATACTCCTGATCTCCATGCATTTCCTGCCAAAAAAAGTCAGAAGCTTTATAAGATAAATCAGATTTTCATACACGACAGCTGCATTCTTCTGAAACTGTTCCACTGTTTTCAAAAATCGAAGCAGCAATTCCAAAAGTGTTCGATTCTCATATTCCCAGAACGGCTTTCCTGAAATCTCTCCTCTTTCCGGATCGATTTCAAACAGCTGGATACTCTCTGAAAAAGTTTCCTGAATATCGTTTAAACTCTCCTTCAGCAGATCTTCCTTTTTCGAAAAGTAATATGTCAAATTTCCCACTGCAATTCCTGCCTCCGCTGCAATCTGCCGCATAGATACCTGTTCATATCCCTCTCTTTCAAATAGCCTCTTTGCACAATCGCAGATTCTTTCCCGCATTAGCTCTTTTTGATCCTGTGCTTTCATTCTATCTACCCTCTCTGGTTGATTCCTTTTTTGTCAAAGCTACTATAACATACTCCTTTGGAAAACGCAAATTTCTCATTTCTCGAATTAGTACATAGTACTATTTATTTTTTCTATTTATAGCACAGCGTACTACATTTTGTTTTAAAGGAAAATGCAGACAAATATCATACTCCTTCATTGTAATTCCATCTCTTTCACCTTATAATAGGAACATAAACCCAAAGAAAGGACCTTTACCATGGAACTACAGAAGTTATTAAGCTATACCCGAAAATCGGTTGATGAATACAGAATGATTGAAGAAGGCGATCATATTGCGGTCGGAATTTCCGGCGGAAAAGACAGCCTCACTCTGCTCTATGCACTACATGGGCTCAAGCGCTTCTATCCGAAGAAATTTGAACTCAGTGCAATCACCGTAGATCTGGGATTTGAAGATTTTGATCTTTCTCCGATTCAGGCACTATGTCAGGAACTGAATATCCCCTACCGAATCGAATCTTCTGATATTTATGAGATTCTTTTTCATGTCCGTAAAGAATCCAATCCCTGCTCTCTTTGTGCCAAAATGAGAAAAGGTGCCTTAAATCAGGCAATTAAAGAAATGGGATGCAATAAAATTGCCTATGCCCATCATAAAGATGACATTATCGAGACAATGCTGCTCTCCTTGATCTTCGAAGGACGTTTTTATTCATTTTCTCCGAAAACATATCTGGACCGTACTGATCTGACTGTTATTCGTCCAATGATGTTTGTAGATGAAAAAGATGTCATCGGTTTTAAAAACAAGTATCAGCTTCCGGTAGTGAAAAGCAAGTGTCCTGTTGACGGATATACAAAACGTCAATATGTCAAAGAACTTCTCCGTCAGTTAAATCACGAAAATCCAGGTGTCCGCGAAAGGATGTTTCATGCAATCCTTGATGGAAATATCGAAGGCTGGCCCGAACGGATCATTCATCCAAGAGCATAAAAAGTCCCCCTGCAGTAAAAGTCTTTATCTTTTCTGCAGGGGGAGTTCACTGTTTTTTAACTTCTAAAGAATTTTATCATCTCTTTGAATCTGCTCTTTCAACATTACATACTGCTCGATTGCTTTTGCTGTCCCTTCAATTCCAAGTTCTGAACTTGAGAGACACAATTCATAGCTTTCAGAGTCTGACCATTTTTTATTCGTGTAATAATTATAATAACTTGCACGCTTTTTATCGGTTTTAATGATCATATCTTTTGCCTTGGCATCCGTAAGATTATAAATTCTTGCAATCCTGCGGATACGTGCATCCAGATCAGCATGGATAAATACGTTCACCACATTATCATAAGATTCCAGAGCATAATCTGCGCAGCGTCCTACCAGAATACAAGGTCCTTCATCCGCAATCTTTTTAATCGCATCAAACTGTGCAAGAAATACTTTATGGTTGATTGGCATATCGGAGTAGGATCCGCCCGAATATCCCATAGAATACGTATCCATCACGAGAGAATACAAAAAGCTATTCGTCGGCTTTTCATCATGTGTTTCAAAAATTTCCTCACAGATACCACTTTCTTTCGCTGCTCTGCTGAGCATCTCTTTATCATACAGCTTGATTCCGAAATAATCTGCGATCTGATACCCGATCTCCCGTCCTGCACTTCCGAATTGTCTTCCTATTGTAATAATCGTGTTCGTCTTCATATTACTCCACGCTCCTTTTGCCTGTCATATTCTTGAAGTTTCTATACGCTCATTATACAACAATCTGCACTAAATAACAATAAAAAAACTGCATTTATCCGTCATTCAATACAATTTTCAAACAGAGCTTTCATTTTCAAGGGTTGCAGCGATTACACGGAGAGTACCCCTGATCGATCAATTTTTCCCTTGTTTCTGATGTTTCTTTTCGATTCTGCTGCTTTGTATCGCGGATACTGCTACAGTCTGGTTTATGGAATTTTTTTGTATTTGTGTTGACTACATAGGTAACTTCTTCATCCTTTTTTTCGCTTTCTGTAGTTTCACTCTCCCGGCTTTCTCCAGTTGCATAATCAATCCAAATCCCCGGCTGCACATTGTAGACAAACACATGAAAACGAATTTCTTCATCTTCCACAGAAGCTGCCTCCATAATGACTCCACTGGCTACCAGGTTATCGCCTTCATAAACCGGTGTCACACGGTACAGGACATGATGATTCGTCTCATGGACATAATCTGCTACCTGATTCTCAAACGGGAGCATTCCCTCCACATTAAAATATCGTGTTCCTGTGATAAGATTTTTTTCATTCGCATTCTCTCCGGCAAGCTGAAATCCGATCAGATGCGCACGATTATACAAATATTTCCCATCTACACAGTCATACTTCACTGTATGCCATCCAGAAGGCTTGATCATGCCTATTTTCCCCCGTTCCTGAGTCGGCATGATCTCCTGACAGATATTGGCATAAGCAGCCTGACAGCGCCCCAGTGCATCCAGATCGCTATATTGTTCAAAAGCTTCCATCGTATACTCTGACTCCTGAAAATCAGGTATATTATTGTTTAGCTCCACATAAGGTGATCCTGCATATTCCGGAATATTCCGTGCCGTATAGGTTGTCTTATTTTCACTTGCCGTAACCAATTGATCTTGCCCGGAGACAGCATTATTTTGCTGACATCCACATATGAGCATCACTGTCGCAAGAATCGGAAGCAGCAATTTCTTTATCTGCATAACTTAAATTCCTTTCTTTCTCTTTTCATATCTATTCGATCGCAAGCTGATTGAATGCAATCTTTTCACTGATAGCCTCTTTGGCAAGACTGTCTGCACGTTCATTTCCCTCTACACCGGTATGTCCTTTTACTTTGACAAAATGAAGCTTCACGGATGTACCATTCATAAAATCGCGATATTTCTGTGTTCCTGCCTGTTTTGCCGCCCAATCTCCGGTCACCCAGGATTCAATTCCCTGATAATCGTAAAATACCGAAAGCTCTGCAATTTTCCTCTTTTCCGCTTCTTTTACTGCTTTGATACATCCCAGAAGCTCTCCTGCCACATTGTGCATTTTCGCAAGATCCGGATGATCTCCTGACCCCTGCAGAACAACTTCCTCCTCGTCAGACAGTTTTAAAAATCCCCCAAACCCGTAAATCCCCTGAAAATAAGATCCATCCACATAGGCATATGGATAGGCAGTATGAGAAATATGTGTCTCTTTTGCCTCCGCGCTCTGCCCCGAATGAAGAAAAGACTGTGCCTCCTCTTCTGTAACAAACCCTTTAAAAACAGCCCCCGGATAGCCCGTCACCTGTTTCTGACATTCACTCCAGGTACGATAAATTCCCGGTACCCGTCCTTTTCTTACTGCATAATACTTATTCTTCGCCATCTTTTTTCTCCTCATGTTTCATTTTTTGAAATACCGGCACATACATGCACAGTGTCACGATCATAATGCCCATCATTATCATAATGATTCCATTGACTACAGCAGCCTCAAGCTGTGAAAACAAAAACAGGACAAGAAGTCCTGCAAACAGAACTGCAGTACAGACCTTGCCAAACCACATCGCTCCATCCAGCATCTTTCCTTTCTTCAGGAATATGAGCCCCATAATCCCCATGTAACCTTCCTTGACCAGCATCAATGCAATCAGCGCCCACATCATAGGATAGCGGGTTGCAAGACAGATTGCCAGTACTGCATGCGTAAGCTTATCAGCGATCGGATCCAATGCCTTTCCCAGCTCTGTCACCATATGAAAGCGCCTTGCAATCTTCCCGTCAAACAGATCTGTCAGGCTGGAGAGCAGAACAACCAGCACTGCATACAAATATTCGCGTTCCGTTTCTGCCGTGATATACAGGTAACAAAACACCGGAATTAACAGGATCCGAAAATATCCCATCAAATTCGGAATCGAAAAAATTTCTTTTTTACTGAATCGTTTCATTCTCTTTTCACCTCATATGTATTTATTTTTCTATTATATAACACAAACATGTGTTTGTCTCCCTAAAAATCAAAAAAGGAATCGAATGTGCACATTTCTGACATATCCGTTTCCTTTTTTCCTAATTCCCTGTCTGCTTTCTCAATTTTTTTAAGAGTTCTTCAAAATACTCCGGCAACGGGGCATCAAACTGCACATACGCTCCCGTAGAAGGGTGTACAAAGCCAAGGATCCTTGCATGCAGCGTCTGTCCCTGCAGTCTGAACGGACACTTCGCCGGTCCGTAAACCAAGTCTCCCAATATCGGATGTCCGATGCTTGCCATATGAACACGGATCTGATGTGTCCTTCCTGTTTCCAGTTCACATTCGATATGCGTGTAGTTTCCAAAACGCTCCAGCACCCGATAGTGCGTCACTGCCTCTCTTCCATGTGGTGCATGAACGCTCATCTTCTTGCGGTCCGTCGGATGTCTCCCAATCGGTGCATTGACCGTGCCGGTATCCTCCTTTAAGTTTCCATGAACGATTGCTTCATATCTTCGGGTGATCGAATGATCTTTGAGCTGCTCGGCCAGAATCTGATGTGCCCTGTCATTTTTACAGACCAAAAGAGAGCCTGTCGTATCCATATCGATCCGATGTACGATCCCTGGACGCATCACACCATTGATCCCGGAAAGATTTTCCCTGCAGTGATACATCAAAGCATTGACCAGAGTCCCTGTATAATGCCCTGGCGCCGGATGTACGACCATTCCCTTAGGTTTGTTTACCACAAGCAGATCAGTGTCCTCATAAAGGATGTCAAGAGGAATCTCCTCTGGCAGAATATCCGGCACTTCCAGTTCCGGAATCTGAAGTTTCACCTCATCCTCACTGCCCAGCTTATAATTTGCCTTTACCTGCTTTCCATTGACTTCAACCAATCCATCTTTGATCAGTTTCTGAATATAGGAACGGGACCTGTCCGGCATCTGCGCAGACAAAAATTTGTCGATCCGCTCATTTGTCACTGCCTCTTCTGCTGTAAAAAAACGTTCTTCTCTCATAATCTGGAGCCTTTCTTTTGCAGTACCCAGTCAAATTCCTGATCTTTATAATAGAAAAGAATCAGGATTCCAAAAAGGATGCAGCCAATTACTACATAACAGTCTGCCACATTAAAAATCGGAAAATCAATCAGGTTGAAATAGCAGAAATCCACTACGTAATTCCTTGCCAGACGATCGATCAGATTTCCGATGGCGCCGGATGCCAGAAGGATCGCACATACTCTTAACGGAACAAATCTTCTTTTCTGCGGAATTCTCCCGTAAATGAATACGACCGCAAAAAAAATCAACAATGCTCCAACTGCAAATACAATCTGCCGATTCTGCAGGATTCCAAATGCAGCCCCACGGTTTTCCAGATACCGAAACTGAAATACTCCCGGTATTATAATCAAAGGATCCTGATCTTTCAGATAGGTAACCGCCAGCCATTTTGTAAATTGATCTGCGGCCACTGCCAGAAGAAATGCAAATAGTGCCCACAGATAACTTTTCCCTGTTTTTTTTCTTTCCTCCATTGTATTACTCCTGCCTCTGTCTTTGTTAAATATATTTATAAACAGATACATAAATTCTGTTCTTTTTCGTCTTTGCTCCCGTTCCATTATAACGGAATTTGCCATATCCTCTGACGGATATCACATCATTTTCTTTTAATTGATAACTGTTCGTTGTGATCAGTTTTCCGTTCACAAACACTTTTGCCCCTTCTATGAGACCCGAAAGCTTTGTCCGTGATGCAGAAAATGCAAGCGAAAGCAGACTGTCCAGACGAACAGACGCCACCGTTCCCCGGATTTCCTCATATTTGGGTTCATACTGAAAATCCTCTCTTGAAATCTCTTTTACCAGAACCTGTGTATGCCGGACTCTGGTCAATTCCTCCATCAAAAAAGACTGTAATGTGCGATGTACAAAAACAACCGCATCAGTTCCATCTACAAGGATATCACCTATCTTTGCACGTTCGATACCCAGTCCTAAGATCGTCCCCAGATAGTCTCTGTGAGTCAGCTGCTCTGCATATTTCGCATGCAACGGAGAAATCCTTAGAATATCAAATGGATAGTCAATCCATTCCTCCTCGCTGCACCATGACATTTCTCCACGCAAAGAAAGAGCATCAGGGAGAAATGCCGCCATCTGACGCTCTGCCAAGCCATATCCGCCAAAAGTGACAAACTTTGTGTAAAGTCTGTCCTTTGGCATCGAATGTAAAATATTCAGTTCATTCAAATTCAAAAAATCCGAATATGTAACGATATCGCGACTATATGCCAGATTTGACAGCTCTGACAGCCGCTTCTCCAACTGTTGTTCTTCCTTCTGCATATGAATAAATCCTAGTATCTGCCTCTCATGCTTGGTTTTTCCATGGAACCGCCGAGAAGATCCTGCAGATCTCCGGAAATATCTACATTCGTCGGTGTCACAAGGAAGATGTAATTAGAAATCTTCTGCAGATTTCCGCTGATCGCAAAAGTCGCTCCTGAAATGAAATCAATGATACGCTGTGCAATCTCAAGATCCATACCTTCCAGATTCAGGATCACAGTACGTCCTGCAAGCAGTGTCTCGGTAATCTCACGAGAATCATCTACAGAAGTCGGTTTTACAACACAGACCTCCATATTCACACCTCTTCTGGCTGCAGGCTGACGCATTGGTGTCACTTTATTTCCAGAGGATGGAGCAAGATGCTTGTCCTCGTCCATATCGAAATCATCAAAATCATCACTTCTGCTCTTCTTGTTTCCGAAAATTGAACGATGCGGTTTTTCATCGAAATCATCATCTTCAAAATCATCATCATAAAAATCATCATCATCGTATTCGTCATCATTCAATTTCATGATATCCAAGAATTTATCAAATACACCCATGTTTACACTCCTATCTTATGCCGTACCCTTTTTGCATAAAGTTATTTTAAAATTGAAAACGTACCTTCTTATCCGGAAATTAAATCTGATAATTTCTGGCACCAAAGATTCCAGTGCCTACACGCACCATAGTCGCGCCTTCTTCGATCGCAACTTCGTAATCATTGGTCATCCCCATTGAAAGTATGCTTACGTTAACATTATCAATGTTTTTATTCATAATGTCAACAGATAATTTATGTAAATTTGCAAAAACAGGACGATTGTCCTCTGGATTTTCCACAAATGGTGCGATTGTCATCAGCCCTTTTACGCAAATATGTTGAAATTGTGAAATTTTTTCAATGAAGGGAATGACTTCGTCAACTTTCAGCCCAAACTTACTTTCTTCCTGTGCAACATTTACTTCTACCAGAATATCCTGGACACAATTCTTCTTTGCAGCCTCTTTTTCGATTGTTTCTGCCAGCTTCAAAGAATCCACGGAATGGATCAGTGCCGTTTTTCCGACAATATATTTTACTTTATTTGTCTGAAGATGGCCGATCATGTGCCACTCTATATCCTTTGGCAGAATCTCATATTTTTCTGTCAGTTCCTGCACTTTATTCTCGCCGTATACATGTATACCAAGTTGATATGTCTCTTCGATCATTGATACAGGCTTTGTTTTGCTTACAGCGATCAGAGTCACTTCCTCCCGTTTTCTCCCTGCACGGTCACATGCCGCCTGTATACGGTGTTCCACCTCTTTCAGTTGTTCTTTCAACATGTTTCAAGCTCCTTTCCCACTTTAAAATACCACTTCATCCTCTTTTACGTCTTCTCCATCCTGTACGATATGATCATAATTTGACAAGCCGTAAGAATTACCTTCTTTAATAATATAATACTCATCACTCTCACACAGGATCTCAACTGCATTGAATACCGCGTATCCCTGATTGATATTATAAACGCCACTCAACTCTGCCGTTTTTTCTACTGTCATTGTCTCTGATGACTCCGGTTTGATTAAGGTAGTTCCTGCTTTCAGACTCTCCGGATTCACATAGTTTGTCCCATCATCTGATACATAATAAATCTCAACCTGCTGAAATACCGCGCTGTCCTTATCCTGTATCATCACTCCGGAGTCCGAGCTGTTGCCTCCGGTTGTAATATAATCCTGAGGTATCGCATAACATGATTTTTTGATCACCGAGCTTTTCGGAATCTTCAGTCCGCTCTGATCTTCCAGTATCAACTCTACATTCAAGTAGCGCTTATCTGCATACCGGATCATGGATTTATCAAAATCGAGACACCCATAATATTGTTTTCCTTTTTTCAAAATTGAAAAATCTGCCCATACCGTGTCATTCTCATTATCAAGCCGCACTTTCACAGAATCTGTCTCAGACAGCTCTTTTGCTGTTTGATCCTCCAATGGAATCACAACCGACCAGTCTTCACTGGTGACAAGCTTATAAATCGGTTCTCCGCTTGCTATTTCCATGTTGTCTTCCAGATTTGTACTCTTGTAATTGCTTTTATCAAAATCTGCATCCGTAAAATTGTCTTTTGTCAGACCTTCTTCGCCGTCATATGTCAGAACCATCACACCGTCCCTTGCAGCCGGATATGTTTTTACATCCTGCCCACTCGCAGCGATCACTGCGTCAAGCTGTGCTGTTTTCGTCTGGTCGGATGCATTCTGAAGAGTTTCTGCAACATCTCTTTTCAGACTGTAGACAGAAGAGAATTTCTGTGATGTGAAATTTTCATTAAAATCCTGTGCTTTCAGAACAATCGTTTCCTGCTCCTCTGCGCTCAATGTCGTCTCACTCTGCTCCTGAGACTCTGAAACATCCAGCTTCTGCGGCGAAATCGCGCAAATGTTCATGCCTGTCCTGATTTTACTCTGTCCACTCTGATAGTAATTGACATACCCGTCACTTTCCGCATTTACCAGGGTTTCCTCTCTGAGAATCAACCCCGTATATGAATGATCCTTCAAAATACTGCCTTCCCGTACTTCATACACCGTGATCCGTTTCTCTGTGGCATACGCCACCACCGCAACGACCAGATAAATAAAAATCAGTGCGAAAATCAGCGTTCCGATATTCAATTCTCTCTTTGTTTTATATTTATTAATACTGATTGAATTCTTTTTTTGTTTTTCTGGCAAACTTGATACCTCCTTGAAATCAGTCTTAATCCCCTCTTAAATAACTTGTTAATTATAACATTTCTGTATGTATATTTCCAGTTTTTGCGGAAATAATAAAATTATCCCATAGAAAAGGAGGGAACAGTATGAAATGGCTCGATAATACAGCTCTTGTAATTGTCATCATCGGAGCAGTGAACTGGCTGCTTGTCGGAATCTTCCAATTTGATCTGGTGGCGTTCCTTTTTGGAAATTTAAGCTGGCTTTCCAGAATCATTTACACTCTTGTCGGCTTGTGCGGACTCTATCTGATCAGCTTTTTTGGCAGAATCGGGAATTCAGCAAGTGATGTGTAAGTTTCACCCTCTTACGACTTTATATAAAAACGGCAGTTCCATGCGAACTGCCGTTTCAAGTCTTTATTTTCCATTAATTCCCGAACTCATTAATCTTGTCATATTGTCATAGAGAATCGATTTCTGAGACGCTCCCATCACAATCGAAATATATGGACGCCCCTGCTGATCCTGCTCATACAGCACCAGACAAGACCCTGCTTCATCCGTTGTCCCGGTCTTCCCGCCAATCACCTTGACTCCTTCCGGCGCTGCAGCGTCTCCGGATGCATAATAATTGGTAGGCTCCCAGGTCATCGTATACGGTACTCCGGATGCCGATGTAAGATTCGCAGTATAGGATGTCTGCGAAATCATCTCTACAAACTGCGGATTCTGCAGACAGGCATTGAACATCAGATATAAATCATATGCCGTTGTGTAATGATCTTCGTTCTGCAGTCCGTGAGGATTTACAAAATGTGTCCCGGTCGCCCCAAGGTTTCGTGCCTCTTCATTCATCTTATCCACGAATGCCTCCACACTTCCGGATACATGCTCTGCGATTGCAACGGCACAGTCATTCCCCGAATAAAGAAGCAATCCATTCAGCAAATCTCTCAAAGAAAGCTGATCTCCTGCCTGAAGTCCGCATACCTGCTCATCTTCGGCAAAATCAGTCGCACGCTCACTGACCGTGACCATATCATCCAGATTCCCATATTTTAATGCCACATACGCTGTCATGATCTTTGTTGTACTGGCCGGATACAACGGTTCAAAAATCTGATCTGCATAGAGCACATTCTTCCCCTGCACATCAAACAGACCAACGGCATGAAGGGATGCATCCTGTGTGTATCCTTCCATTGCCACATCTGCATCCGTCACACACAGCTGGGAAGCAAACGTTTCCGCTTTGTAAAGACTCTTGCGATAATGTGTCTTCTCATATTCCGAAACAAAATCCTTCGCGTTGTCATGCAGGATCAGCATCAGAGTACCGATCAATGCCAGAAACAGTAAAACTGCCACAACAATTCCTGCAATTGCGCCTTTTCCAATTCCGGTTCTTTTTTGTACTTTTTTACTCCTGCTTCGCTTTTTACTTGTAGATTTCACGCCAGTCCAAATCTCCTCTGTCCAGGGCCAGAACCAATGCCTCTGCTGTAGCAATGTTCGTAGCCATCGGAATGTTATACATATCACACAGTTTTACAATATCATTTACATTCGGTTCATGCTTCTTTGGTGCAAGCGGATCCCTGAAAAAGATCAGAAGATCGATTTCATTATGCTCGATCTGTGCTCCCAGCTGCTGATTTCCACCAAGATGTCCCGGCAGAAACTTATGAATGCTCAGATTGGTAACACTTTCTACCAGTCTTCCAGTTGTCTCTGTCGCATACAGGTTATGCTTACACAATATTCCTCTGTATGCAATGCAGAAGTTCTGCATCAGTTTCTTTTTTGCATCATGTGCCACTAATCCTATGTTCATACACTTTCGTCTCCTCTATTGATATTTTTTAGGCTGCAGGCCGACATTCAGAACCAACCCGATTCCTGCAAAAAAGCAGACAAGGGATGTCAGTCCATAACTTACAAACGGAAGGGATATTCCTGTATTCGGAAAAATTCCTGTCGCCACACTGATATTGATAAATGTCTGAATCCCTACCAGTGCGCCAACACCCCCGCAGATGATGCGCCCTCCGGTGTCTTTTGCCCTTAAACCTATCACAATACATTCTATCACAATCAATAATAACAAAATTATGACCACACAACAACCCACAAATCCTAATTCTTCACCAATAATTGCAAAAATAAAGTCTGTCTGCGGTTCCAAAATAAAATTTCCGTTTTTTACTGATGTTGTAGCATCGCTGTTGTATCCTTTTCCGTTCAACTGCCCGGATCCGATCGCCATCACGGAATTCAGCTGCTGATATGCTTCCTCCGTGGCATATGCCTCCGGTTCCAGCCATGCCAGAATACGCTTCTGCTGGTAATCCTTTAAAAACGGCTGATTCGGCTGCACCACAATTCCGATCACCAAAGCGATCGTAGGAATTGTGATCGCCAGCACTGTGCCAATGAATTTATAGCTCAGACCGGCCATAAACATGATCACACAGAACAATGCTGCAATACAGATCGTTGCCGAAAGACTCGGCTGCTTATATACAAGGAGCAAAGATGGTATGATCAGACCGATTGCTTCCAGAATCGTCTTTTTCTTATTGATCTGTTCTTCCCTGTCAGCCAAAAATCTGGCAAAAAACAAGATCGTGATCAATTTTGTCAGATCTGAAGGCTGAAACTGCACAAATCCAAGATCCAGCCATCTTGTCGCACCATTTGCCTCTGTCCCAAGAAAAATAACAGCCAGAAGTAAGGCAATATTTACCACATACATCAGCCAGTAGAAATTCAGGATCCACTTGTAATCGATCAGTGAGATCACAACCATGGCAAGCAGACCTAATCCCACGCCCATGATCTGTCTGGGCTGATACTCTGCATTTGCACTCCCCACCATAAATACGCCGATCACAGAAACTGCCAGTACCAGCAAGATCAGAGTGAATTTATAATCTTTCAAATTGTATCGCTGTTTAAGATTTAAAAATTGAAGTTTCAATTATTTTCTCCTGTTATTTTAATATGTATATCTGAATGTGTTATCTCTATCTGAACCGCTTCCGGTTTTAGTTCTATGTATTTTGAAATCGTATAGTAAATGTCTGAAGTCATTCTCTCAGACATATCGGGTGTACACATAAGCCGATCCGCAATGAGCAGATTCCGGAGTCTGTCTTTCGCAATGTGAACAGATGGTACACTCATATCTGTCCCTCCTAATTCTTTTTGAACAGATCTCTGAATTTCGAGAACAGTCCTTCTGATCTTCCAAAGTCAGTAATCGGAATTTCCTCCCCGAGAAGCCTGCGGCAGATATTTGCATATGCTTTTCCTGACATGCAGTCCTCTCCCACGATCGGCTCACCCTGGTTTGTCGCGATCACAACCTGCTCATCATCCGGGATCACACCAAGCAGATGAATCGCCAGAATCTCTGTCACATCCTCCACGGACATCATGTCTCCCCGCTTCACCATGTCGATCCGCAGACGATTGATGATCAGATCATTGTTTTTAATCCCGTGCGCTTCCAGCAGACCGATGATGCGGTCTGCATCCCGGATCGCAGACACTTCCGGTGTTGTCACTACAATCCCTCTGTCAGCTCCGGCAATCGCATTTTGGAACCCCTGCTCGATTCCTGCCGGGCAATCCAGCAAAATATAATCAAACTCCGTTTTCAGCTCTTCGATCAGTTTTTTCATCTGTTCCGGAGAAACTGCGGTCTTATCCTTTGTCTGTGCCGACGGCAGCAGATACAGTTCCGGAAAACGCTTATCCTTGATCAGTGCCTGTTTCAGACGGCATCCGCCTTCGATCACATCCACAAGATTATATACGATCCGGTTTTCCAGGCCCATAACCACATCCAGATTGCGAAGTCCAAGATCGGTATCGATCACCACTACTTTTTTCTGCAGCTGCGATAACCCAATCCCTATATTTGCTGTTGTCGTCGTTTTTCCAACACCGCCTTTTCCCGATGTAATGACAATCACTTCTCCCATGTCTATTCTCCCTTTCACACTTAAGTTCATATTTGTCTACAGCGAATCCAGAACAAGTCTGTTTTCACCCATGACTGCTATCTGCGGGTGCTTAAAAGACTGTCTGCAGACGGCAAGCTGCGATCTGCCTGCTTTGACACCTCCGATACGCATATATGCAGGTTTCATGGATAACGCGGCCACATAGGCTTTGTCATCCCCGCAGGCTCCTGCATGAACAGATCCTTCCAGTCTGCCAAGAATCACAACGCTGCCCTTTGCGATCACTTTTGCCCCATACTCCACATCTCCAAGTATAAGAACACTGGTATCTGATTCCAGAATCTGCCTTTTTCTGAGAGTTCCCCGATAGAACTGCCCGTCCTTTTGCCGGACATTCGTCATTGTGTGTTCTATCACGCTTTTGTATGCCATTTCTTTTGTCTGATTCCGGTCTATGATACAGACCACATCAATCCCGGCTGTTTTCGAGATCAACTCTAATAACTGATCCTCTTCTGCCTGTGAAAGCAGGCGGTCTTTAAATTCGACCGCCATCTTTGCTCCTTCAAAAAATTTGATCGAAGCCTTCAGCTTCCGTTCCATCTCCCGAAGCAGTTTGGAAAATTCCGCCTGTGGATTCAGATGGATCTCCAGACCGTACCGGCTGCTTTTGAGCATTACCAGCTTGTCCATACACCTCACATCCTTTTTTAGTCACCGGCTGTAACAGCGCCAAGCTGTGCTGCCTTTCCGGTAACAAGTTTATCGGAATCTGATGTCTTGTAATAACTCTTGACAATATCTCTTCCGATTTCTGCTGTATAAGCGGAACTATATCCATTTGCAATTCGCACGGCAACTGCGATCTCAGGGTTTTCTGCCGGTGCAAATCCGACAAAAAGTACATGGTCCGGATGGACCTCACTCTGCTGTGCAGTACCTGTCTTACCTGCCATGGAAATCTCCATTCCGTTGAACTGGGACATATCCTGAACCATGGCGATCATTCCCTGATGAAGCAGATTCCATGTATTGTCACTGATATCATCGATCGTGTTTGTCACTTCCGGCTCATATTCTTTGATCACTTTACCGTTCACATCTGTGGTCTTATCAAGCAATGTCAGCTTATATACAGTTCCTCTGTTTGCAACTGCAGCCACATAGCGGTTCAGCTGACTGACTGTAAAGTTGTTTGTTCCCTGACCGATCGCACTCTGTACCGAATATTCATCCGATATCTGCGGTTCGCTCTCCGGAATCTCTACTCCGGATTTTTCACCCAGTCCAAATTCTTTTGCGTATTTTGCAAGTGTGTCTGTGCCTTTATTGCTGTCGTATTCTTGCCCGTTCATGCCAAGCTCGTATCCGATGTTATAAAAATAATCGTTACAGGAATCACGAAGTGCAGTCACAACATTCTCATAGCCATGAGCACCCGGATATATCCAGCATTTTGGGTTCGGTGTGATTTTATCGAAAACTCCGGTACAATAAAATGTCGTATCTGCTGTCACAATCCCTTCTGTAAGTCCTGCCGCTGCTGTCAGCATCTTGTACGTAGATCCCGGCGCAGTACGCTCCTGCGTGGCATTGTTATAGAATGGTCTGGACAGACCGGTAACCAGCTGATTGTAGTATTTCGAGTCCATGGTATTGGACAATCGGTTATTGTCATAGCCCGGATAAGAAACACATGCCAGCACCTCACCGGTATTGGGATCACTGACTACCGCGGATCCCGTACAAGGCTCCAGAGCCAGCTGTCCCGGAGTAATCTCCAGATTTTCAATTTTCTGACACAACCAGGTATACGGATTGACACTTCTGTTATTCAGACCATTGTACGCAGCCTCATCCATCGGAAGTACCCCCTGCTCATATACCATGGCACAGATCTGTGCCCCACTGATACCCTCTGATTTTATAAGATATTTATAGAGAAGTTTGTCGAAATCTGCATCTGAATTCAAATATTCTTCTAAAAATTTCAAAATTCCCTGATAAATCTCTCCGGAATCAGAATATTTCTGCTCTGCCACTTCCTCTGACAGCTTGGATGTATCGATCCAATTCTTCGAAATGGCATAATTTAAATACTGGTTCAGATTGATCGTTTCCTCTTTTGCCCACGCAAGATACGTCTCATCTTTTGTATCCACCAGATCCATATTTAAAATCCCAGTGTTCTTAGCAAGCACGGTATCACATACATAATCCATATAGGCCTGCATTTCTTTTGACAAGTCCTTGTAGGCTGTTGCACCCGCATTATTCAATTCTGCCAGAATCTCCTGGATCACACTTGCCTTACGGTTGGTAAAAATTTCATACACTGTTTTTTCCACTGCTTTTGCATCTGCCGCACCGAAATGCGTCTCATCCAGAATCTCGTTCGCAATAAATGCATTGTAGGCATCATCTACCGGAATGATAATCTCACTTGAATCATTTGTTGTACTCGGATCGTAATTCATTACATTACGAAGTTTTGACCTTACGATTCCTGCCAGCTTTTCCTCCAGCAGTTTATAGGTCTGCTCCTGAAGATCCTTATCAATTGTCAGATATACATCATTTCCTGCTCCGGGATCTTTTTTGCTTACCGTATCCGTTACTTTCCCGACATTATCCGTATAATAGCTGATCTCACCTTTCGTTCCCTGAAGCACCTCATCCATGGTCTGCTCCAGTCCGGATTTTCCGACAATATCAGAAAGTGAATACTTTTTCTTCTGCTCTTTTGTCAGCGCATCATATTCCTCCTGGGAAATCTTTCCGGTATAGCCGATGATCGACGCAAAATACTTGCTGTCCGTATACCGGCGCAGGGAGTCCTCTGCAATATCTACCCCATCCATCTGATCCAGATTTTCCATGATCGCCGCCACCGTCTCATCGCTGACATCGGATGCGAGCACTGTCGGAATATACTTCTGGAAACTGTTGAGTCCGATGGCATAACGCATGGTCACAAGCTTTAAAACATGACTCTTGTCCAGATTTTTATCATCGATCCCATACCCGTACGTATCATCTGTACAAAGATAATGGATCACATCTTCCGCAGACTGCTGTTTCTGCGCGTCTGAAAGTTCATCAATTGTTTTCTTTCCATAAACATCTGCAATAAACCGCAGTTTTAATGTCTCATCCGTCTGCAGAAACTGATAGTTTCCCGCAGAATCCAGAACAACGCCAAAGTCACTGATCACAGAATCGCCATGCGCTTCTACAATCTGCATAACTTTCTCCAGAATTCCGTTGATCGTATCATTTTTCTTGGAATCATTAGTAATATTGTCCTCAAATGTGACGGAATAGGCAAGCTCATTATATGCCAGAAGATTGCCGTTTCTGTCATAAATATTGCCTCTTGTTCCTGACAGTTCTCTTGTCTTTTTAATCTGCAGCTTATAGTTGTTCAGATAGTAGTCTCCCTTTACGATCTGAAGATAAAACAGTCTGTTCACCAGGATCGCAAACATTACGCAGAATGCAAGGATCAGAACAGTCAGCCGGGAATTTACGATACGATGAAACACTTCTTTGATTTTCTCAAACAAATTTACTTGCACTCCTTTTTTCTTCTGCTTCCAGTTTCTGGTTGATCCACAGGATCAGCTGATACAAAATGAGCGTAACCCCAACTGTATAGATCAGTTCCGGAATAATCACATGCATCAGATAATAAACAAAATCAAATTCACCTCTGAGCATGAACATCAAAAAGTAGATCAACAGCCCGTATACAAACTCGCTTCCTGCGATCAGCAGTAACGGAAGCTTGATGTCTTCGTCAAAATAAGTTTCACTGAACAGGCCATTCACATAGCCGATCATCAGATAGATCAGTGCATACAGCCCCAGCACCGTTCCAAACTGAATATCGATCAGAAGTCCCGAAAAAAATCCGATCCACATTCCTGTTTTCGGCCCGCGCATAAAACCATAGGCAGCTGTCACAATCAACAGCAGATTCGGCTTCACAGATGCCAGTTCCAGAGATGGAAATAAGGTACATTGAAGAAGATAACATGCCAGCATGATCACAACCGTGATCACAAATCGTTTTAATTTGATCTTTTTCATCTTGGCAGGCTCCTTTCTCTACTCACTCTGATCTGTTCCTGTCATTTCCGCCTTTGTCGTTGTAATGACAAGCACCTCCTGCAGATTTTTAAAATCTACCACAGGAGTGATATAGCCGGAACGGGTCAGATTGTTTGCATCTACATTGATCTCGCTGACATAACCGATCAAAAGTCCCTGCAGATATTTATCACTGATGTGAGAAGTGACGATCTGCTCCCCTACCTCTACATCATGATCATTATTTTCCATCTGTTCAAACCGGATCTTCCCTTCTCCGATCAAAGAAAGGTCTCCTCTTACGATACATTTGTCAGAAGTAGAAAGTGCCATACCGCTGACGTTGCTGGAATCATCAATAATCGCACGTACCGTTGCCCAGGTCGGACCTGTCTGAGTCACGATCCCGACGAGTCCACTTCCTGCCAGCACATTCTGATCTACTTTGATGCCGTCATTACTTCCCTTATCAATCGTAAATGTACTAAACCAGTTTCCAGAGTCCTTCCCGATCACACGGGCTCCCACTTTCGGATATTCTGCATAAGTCTGATCCAGCTTGTACAGATCCTGAAGACGGTCCAGTTCGTATTTTTCCTCCTGAAGATTACTGTTTTCCGTGGTCAGCTGATCCACCTGCTTCTGAAGTTTTTTATTTTCTTTTTTCAGCTGTTTCAATGTCTCAAAATTTTCACTGACATCTCCGATCCATGTGCCGATCTGACTGATGCCTTTCTGCATGGGAATCACCGTGATATCAGCCACTCCCCGGAAGGGCCCTTCTACCTTCTCTGCAAACACAGAAAAAATCATCAGTAAAACGCAAACCAGACTCGTTCCCAGAAGCCAGTACTTATTTGACCTGGATTTTTGATTTTTTTTCTTCATATTATCTCAACCACCTATAATCTTCATCTGACATCTCGTATGCCAGGTTTCTGTAATGTTTATCGGAAATGATCGTGCGCAGTCCCTTCACTGCACATAATTCAGGATTCTTGTGTGCAGTCACAAGAAGGCCGGTACTCTGTCGCAGATATGCCGGGAGACCATGCGAACGTGCAAGACCTCCTGTCAGATAAATCCCTGATTTTAAAATCTCACTCCGGACATCCGGCGGTGTACGCTCGATCATGGACTGGATCGCTCTTACAATCTCCGAAAGAGAATCTTTCATTGCAGCCCGAACCAGACCATCCGAGATCTGCCTGGCCCCTGGAACTCCCATTGCCAGATCTCTTCCCGCCACTGTCAGCTTCCTGCGGTTTGTGTTTTTTAAAATACCGCACTGCCATCTGAGCTGTTCTGCTGTAATCCGTCCGATCAGAAACTCCTTATTGTGCCGCACACTGGCCACGATTGCTTCATCTAAAGCCGCACCTCCGACAGGCAGCAGACGGCTCAGCACCGTTTTTCCGCCCGAAAGAACCGAAAGCTCAGTTGTCTCACCGCCAAAATTGACCACAAATACGCCTTTTGCCGAAAAGACATCCAGTCCCATCCCCACTGCATCCGCAATTGCACGATCGACGATCCGGACTGTTTTTGCCCGTGCAGCTGAATGATGCACCAGATCATAAAACGCTTTCTTTTCCACTTCTGTCACATCCGTTGGCGCTGCGATCACATACTCTGCTCCGTTTGGGTATCTCCCTTCCCGCTTCAGCAATGCGCACAGAAGATACTGCATCTCATGAAAGCGGGCAATCACGCCGTGATGCATGGGAAATACCACCTGAATATTCTCAGGTGCCTTCTCATACATTGCATAGGCCGCATTTCCGACCGCAAAAATATCTTTTTCATCCCGGATTGCAATCACATTTTTGGCACTGCGGATCCGGTCTCTTCTCTTATCATATATCTTGATCTCATATGTGCCCAGATCCAGGCCATATATATTTCTGAACATGCGTCTTGTCCCCTTATTGCAGTTCTTATCGTACCAGTCCTTTTTCTCTGAGACTGACATAACAATTATCCCCGATCACGATATGATCTAACAGTTCCACACCGATCAGCCGCCCCGCCTCCTGAATCCGTCTGGTGATCAGCACATCCTCTTTACTCGGTGTCGGATCTCCACTCGGATGGTTATGCAAAAGCACAATGGACACTGCATTCTTCTGCAGTGCCTCCACAAACAGCTCCCTCGGTGAAATCACTGCTGAATTCACGGTTCCCTTCGAGATATCCGTCTCCCCGATCAATCTGGATTTTGTATTCAAAAGCAGCAGTTTCATCTGTTCCTGATTTGCATGTCTTAAATCTTCCATATAATATCTGGCAATGGACGCCGGGTTTGAAAAATTCAGTCCCTCCTGTGCGGTTGCTTTTGCAAGACGTCTGCTAAGCTCCGCCAGACACAAAATCTGGATAGCCTTTACCTTCCCGATTCCTTTGATCTGCATCAGCTGTTCGTACGTCCACTGGTGAAGATTCAGCACACCCTTCTGCGAAAATACAGGATGTAAGATCTTATCCGCCAGTTGAAGCGCATTCTCTCCTCTGGTACCTGTACGTAGCAAAACAGCAAGTAATTCGCTGTCCGTCAAATTACTTGCTCCGAACTGCTCACATCTTTCATAAGGGCGCTCTTCACATGCCATTTCTTTCATATTTGCTTTTTTCATAAAAATATGAATGATAACACAATACAGTGATTTATTTTAGCACAATTTAAAAATCATGTATAGGTCTGACCTCTTAAATTTTTATGAAGATTCTATGACCCGATCTTGTTATATTTTTTCAGCACCGCCTCTGCCACTTTCATTCCATCCATGGCAGCCGAGGTGATTCCTCCTGCAAATCCCGCGCCTTCTCCGCATGGGAAAATCCCCTTGATCTCACTCTCCATATTCTCATCTCTTGGAATTTTCACTGGAGAAGACGTACGGCTTTCTACACCTGACAAAAGCGTATCTCCATCTGAGAATCCTGTGATCTTATGTTCAAACTGCCGCATTCCCTCCTCAATGGATTCTGCCAGCACTTGCGGGAAAATTCCACGCACATCTCCAAACGCATATGCCCCTTTCATCTGAGGCTCTACGTTTCCAAACGAAGTGCTGATCTGATTTTTGCAGAAATCTTCCAGTCTCTGAACCGGGATTTTTCCGCCTCCCGCTCGAAAGGCACGTTCTTCGAGCTTTCGCTGAAATTCCATTCCTGCAAGCGGATGTTCACTTCCGTAATCTTCCGGAGTCACCGTCACGATAATGGCGCTGTTCGCATTTTCTCCTGCTCTTGCATGATAACTCATTCCGTTGACAGCCAAACGTCCTTCTTCGGAGGATGCATTGACTACATATCCTCCCGGACACATGCAGAAAGAGTATACGCCTCTTCCATTTTCCAGTTTTGCTGTCACTTTATAAGGCGCTGCAGGAAGTCCCGGCACAGACTCTGCTCCATATTGAGAGGCATTGATCATTTTCTGCGGATGCTCGGCGCGCACACCTACCGCAAATGATTTTGCCTGCATTGGAAGATTCTTTTCATAGAGCATCTCAAATGTATCTCTTGCGCTGTGTCCCACTGCAAAGATCACGGTATCGGTCTCCAGCTCTTCCTCCTGATTGACCTGCACTCCGACAAGCGATGTCTCATCAAGAACAATATCCGTCACCTGACTGTGAAACCGTACTTCTCCTCCGGCTCCACAGATCGCAAGCCGCATATTTTTTACCACCCGGATCAGAATATCCGTTCCGATGTGGGGCTTCTGTTCGTATAAAATCTCCGGCGGTGCCCCGAATCTTACAAAGGTTTCCAACACAAAACGATTTCGCCCGGATGTATCTTTGACCAATGTGTTGAGCTTTCCATCCGAAAAAGTTCCGGCGCCTCCCTCTCCGAACTGTACATTCGACATTGGATTTAAAATCCCGCTTTTCCAGAATTCCTCTACATCACGCTGTCTTTCCTCTACACAGGCACCCCGCTCCAGAAGGATTGGTCTACATCCTGCCAAGGCAAGGATCCATGCACAAAACAGACCTGCAGGGCCGCTTCCTACAACAACCGGACGCTTTTTCGGTGTTTCTCCTTCCAGTTTTGGCATCTGATAGTACACATCCTGTGTCTTCTGCACATTCTTTGGATGTTTTTTGAGTACCTCTTTTTCTTTTTTCACCTGTACATCGATACTGTATACATAGTACAGTTCCGGCTTTTTCCGCGCATCTATGGACTGTCTGCGGATTTCAAATTTCTGCAGCTCTTCCGGACGGATCTTCAATTCCCGTACCAGTTTTTTCTTTAGCTGTTCTTCGCTGTGTCCTACTTTTAATTTTAACTGATTAATTCGTAACATCTGCTGCCTCTCTTCCTGCGATCCATCCGCTGGACCATGCCCACTGCAGATTATATCCGCCGCAGATCCCATCCACATCCAGTATCTCTCCGGCAAAATAAACGCCCGGTACATAACTTGACTCCAGGGTATCTTCCTTCACTTCTTCTGTAGAGACTCCGCCGCAGCATACCTGAGCCTGTTCAAACGAATTTGTCCCTTCCACATTCACCTCAAACTGCTGAATCAGACGGGCAAGCGTTCTTAGTTCTTCCTCAGAATATGTTCCCACCGGCTTTTCTTTGGAAATGCGACTACATTTGACCCACAGAGCAATCATTTTTTTGTGAAACAGCCCGGTTAAGAATTCTTCTGCCGTCTTTTGCGGCCGAAGTCTCGCACGCTCTGCCAGAAATGCTGTAAACTCTTCCTCAGACATCTGAGGCATAAAATTTAAGACCGCTGTTACTTCCTGTTTGTTGTAAAGCGCCTTTGCTGCAAAACGACTGACCTGAAATACCGGAATCCCGGAAATACCATACTGAGTCAGCTGAATTTCTCCAGTATCCCGACAAACACAGTCCCCATCCACATATAAAGATACACATCCCTGTATGCGCACTCCGGCGATACTCTGAAAGAATTTTCCCTTGCATTTAAGCTGTACCAACGCCGGAAGTACCGGGACAATCCGATGTCCCATTTTTTTTGCGATCGCATATCCGGAACCGTCAGAACCTGTAACAGGAGCCGCCTTGGATCCTGCTGCCAGGATCACCCGGTCTGCGGTCACATTCCCATTTCCGGTTCGGATGACAAACCGGTTCTTTTTCGGAATGATTTCCAGAACTTCTGTCTCTGTGTGCACTTCCACACAAAGCCGCTCCATCTCCATGCGAAGGGAATCTAAAACCGCACCGGCCTGATCCGAGTTCGGATAGAGATATCCGTTTCTGTTTTTCGCATATACACCGATGTTCTGGAAAAACTCCACTGTCTTTTTCTCATCAAACTGTGTGATGACCCGCCACGGAAACTTAGGATCATCACTGCGATAACACTGAGGCGTTTGTACAAGATTTGTAAAATTGCATCTTCCGTTCCCGGTGGAAAGGATCTTCTTCCCCACTCGGTCTTTATGCTCCAGCACAACTGTATGTGCGCCGTGCTTTGCTGCCGAAATAGCCGCCATCATCCCGGCTGCTCCTGCGCCGATCACAACAACTTTTCTCATGGTCTCTCCTTTTGATTTTATTTTAATTGTTCCAGTTCAATCACTCCTGCATCGATCATATTCTGCAGTGATTTTAAAATTCCAAGCTTTGCATGCGGCCAGGTCAGTCCGCCCTGGAAATAAACTGCATACGGTGGTTTGATCGGTCCATCTGCACTTAATTCAATAGAAGAACCCTGCACGAACGCACCTGCCGCCATGATCACATCACTGTCATATCCCGGCATTGCCCACGGTTCCGGACTGACATAGCTGTCCACAGGCGCCGCCGCCTGAATTCCCTTACAGAATGCGATCACACCCTCTGCACTGCCAAGCTCCACGGCCTGGATAATATCATGTCTGGACTCTGTTCCGTTCGGAATCACTCCATATCCCAGTCTTTCATAAATATTTGCCGCAAACACCGCACCTTTTACCGCACTGTTGACTACAGTCGGCGCCAGGAAAAATCCCTGATAGAACGACTGCATGACACCGAGAGATGCTCCCACCTCTTTTCCGAGTCCCGGAGAAGTCAGACGGTATCCGCAGTTCTCGATCAGATCTTCTCTTCCCGCAATATAGCCCCCGATCGGCGCCAGACCGCCTCCAGGATTTTTGATCAGGGAACCAACGATCATGTCCGCTCCCACATCACTTGGTTCAATCTTCTCTACAAATTCTCCATAACAGTTGTCCACCATACAGATCACATCCGGCTTGATCTCCTTGATAAAGGCGATCAGCTCTCCGATCTTCTCCACGGAATAGCTTGGTCTTGTCTGATATCCCTTGGATCGCTGGATCGTCACCAGTTTCGTCCGCTCATTGATTGCCTCCCTGATTGCAGGATAATCAAAATAACCGTCTTCCAAAAGCTCCACCTGACGGTATGTGATCCCATACTCTGCCAGAGAACCTTTTGACGGGCGAATCCCGATCACTTCCTCCAGCGTATCATATGGTTTTCCCACCGGCGAGAGCAGTTCGTCTCCCGGACGTAAGTTTGCTGCAAGGGCAAGGGCAAGGGCGTGCGTTCCACAGGTAATCTGCGGACGAACCAATGCCGCTTCTGTATGGAATGTACTGGCGTATACCTGCTCCAGTGTGTTTCTTCCCATATCGTTGTAGCCATACCCGCTGGCGTAGTTGAAACACCCCTCACTGACCTTATTTTCCTGCATGGCATGGAGCACCTTTAACTGATTGTACTCTGCCACTTCATCCATCTGTGAGAACCGTTCCTTTAATCCCGCCTCTATTGTCTGTCCAAACTCGTAAACTTCCTTCGAAATCCCCAGCTTCTCATACATCGTCTCTGTCATACACTCTCTCATTTTATTTCCTCTTCTTTCTGTGGAAAGATCTCCCGAACCTTTAATTCTTTCAGAATTCTCTCCAGTATCTTTTCTTCCTGATATCCATATTCCTGCTTGTTGATCCAGATCACATCCCGTTCCCGTTTAAACCAGGTGATCTGACGTTTTGCAAAATGTCTGGTATCTCTTTTGATAATTTCTTTTGCCTCTTCCAGCGTACATTCCCCGTCCAGATAAGCAAAAATCTCTTTGTATCCCAGCCCCTGCATGGACACCATCCCTCTTGTATAGCCACGTTCTTGAAGCGCCGTAACTTCTTCTACAAGTCCCTCCTCAAACATAGCATCCACTCTTTTGTTGATTCGCTCATAAAGATTGACCCGGTCATCATTCAACACAAAATAGGCAGAATTATAGGCAGATTCTTTTTCCCGTTCTTTGGCATTGTGTTCGGAAATCTTTTCACCGGTCTGATGATAGAATTCCAGGGCACGGATCACACGTTTTACATTGTTGGCATGAATTTCAAGCGCCGCCTTTTCATCCACCTGCCGCAGCATCTGATGCAGCTTTTCTGCACCTTCTTCCTGTGCCAGTTCTTCCAGCTCTTTCCGGTAGGAATGATCCTCCTCATTGTCTTCAAACGAAATGTCATACAACAGAGCCTGGATATAAAACCCAGTTCCACCTACAACAATGGGGATATGTCCTCTCTGATAGATCCCATCCAGTGCTTCTTTTGCCATCTGCTGGAATTTCACCACATGGAACTCTTCCTCCGGCTCCAGCACATCGATCAGATGGTGCGAGATCCCTTGCATCTCTTTTGGCCGAATCTTCGCAGATCCGATATCCATATGCCGGTAGACCTGCATGGAATCTGCGGAAATGATTTCTCCGCCAATCGCTTTGGCAAGTCCGATTGAAGCAGCGGTTTTTCCAACTGCTGTAGGACCGGTCAATATAATCAATGGTTTCTTCATCTATACAATCCTCTTAAATTTCTTTTCCAGTTCCCGCTGTGTCATTGCGATGATCGTCGGACGTCCATGCGGGCAGTGATATGGATTCTCCAGCAATAACAGTTCCCCGATCAGTGCGTCTGCCTCCTGCGCGGAAAGCCGGTTATTGCCTTTCACCGCTGCTTTACATGACATAGATGCCACTTTCTCATCAATAAGCTCCGGTGTCATGGAGGTGCTGATCCCATCTGCCAGATCGTCCAGCATTTCCAACAGCAGCTCTTTTTTGGCGATTCCAAACAAATTGTCCGGAATGGCGCGCACTGCATATTCCTCTCCGCCAAACGGTTCGATCTCAAATCCGATCCTTGTAAACCGGTCCATATTTTCATTCAGCACCTGCGCCTCCTGCATAGACAGGCTCAGGATGATCGGCGGACTTAAATACTGAGCGGTAAATTCTCTGTTCTTCATCTCTTTTAACGTGCGTTCATATAACACCCGCTCATGAGCAGCATGTTGATCAATGATATACAGACTGTTCTCAAATTCCACCAGCCAGTATGTCTCAAATACCTGCCCGATCAGTTTATACTCTGCTTTCTTCTCCCGTTTCAGAAGATGCTCCTCAAACAAATTTAACTGCTCTGCTTTTTCTTCTGTTACAGGCTTCGTTTCATAGACAGGTGTTTCCCGGATCAATTCCGGCTGTTCTTCTGCCTGCTTTTGCGGCTGCTTCTCCACTTCCTTTGCACGGGCAAGTGCATCTTTGATCCTCTCCGCCTGAGCCTGCGGCCGGAAGATCTGCTCTTTTTTTGCGACTTCTGCCGAAGAATTGCGCTGATGATAGGAAAGAACTCTCTCCTTCATCTTCTTCATGAAATATGCTTCGTCATGGGGTTCTTCTTTTTCTTCTGGCTTTTTCTCCATTGGCCGCGGTGCTGTTTTGGGCTTTAATAAAAACGGACTTTCACTCTTTGGCTGTGAAATTACTTTTGGAGCCGGCGCCTCCACCTGAGGAATGAGTTCCGGCTCCAGAAGGGTTCTGTGAACCCCCTCATACACAATATTATAGACATCCTGCTGCCTCTGAAACCGCATTTCCATTTTGGTCGGATGCACATTTACATCGATCTTCTCACCATCCACCTGAAAGTGGATGACTACGAACGGAAACTTGTGCTGCATGAGAAAGTCCTTGTATGCATCTTCGATTGCTTTGGAGAGCATCGCATTTTTCACATACCGCCCGTTTACAAAATAATTTTCAAAATTCCGGTTTCCTCTGGTGATCACCGGTTTTCCAAGATATCCTTTCATCACCAGACCATCCATGGAATAATCCAGTTCGATCAGATTTGCCGCGGCCTCTCTCCCGTAAATGCTGTAGATTACATCCTTTAATTTTCCATTTCCAGATGTCCGCATTTTTGTCTGTCCGTTATTGATAAAAGTAAATGCAACCTCCGGGTGAGAAAGTGCAAGGCGCATGAGCAGATCCTGTACATGCCCGGCCTCTGTCATCGGTGTTTTTAGAAACTTCCGTCTGGCAGGCACATTATAAAACAACTGCCGCACAAGGAAGGTCGTCCCGTCCGGTGCCCCGGCATCCTCCAGACTCTGCTCCACTCCGCCTTCGATCACATAGCGGGTTCCAAATGTATCCTCCTTCGTCTTGGTGATCAGCTCCGTCCTTGTCACCGCAGAGATACTGGAAAGTGCTTCTCCCCGAAATCCGAGTGATGCAATATGTGCCAGATCTTCCACTTTGCGGATCTTGCTCGTGGAATGGCGCAAAAATGCATTGCGGATATCTTCCCGTTCAATCCCGCTTCCATTGTCCGTGACGCGGATCAAAGAAATCCCTCCATCCTGAATCTCCACGGTAACAGAGGCAGCTTTTGCATCAATGGAATTCTCTACGAGTTCTTTGACGATCGACGCCGGCCGCTCAATCACTTCACCTGCGGCGATCTTATCTATTGTAATCTGATCTAAAACCTGAATCTGCGGCATCTGTGTTCTCCTTTACTTTCTACCAGCGGTTCTTTAGTTTATTCTGCAGACGATAAATGGTATTGAGTGCATCGACAGGCGTCAGATTTCCCACATCAATGCTCTTTAATTCTTCCAGAACGTCATCGTCTTTTACCGTATCAAACAATGACATCTGCGCCATATCCACCTCGTCATATTTTTTCGTCTTCTGTTTTTTCTTCTGCTCTTTTTCTCTGGATGCGATCTCACTGACTCTGGTCGTAATATCCTCATCACTCAGCTCTTCCACGATCTCTTTTGCGCGTGTGATCACAACATCCGGAACTCCCGCCAGCTTTGCCACCTGGATTCCATAGCTCTTATCCGCTCCGCCTTTTACGATCTTGCGAAGGAACACAATATCGTCTCCCTTTTCCTTTACCGCAATACAGTAATTGTTGACATTGTGAATCTTGCCCTCCAGCTCTGTCAGCTCATGGTAGTGTGTCGCAAAAAGTGTCTTCGCACCAAGCAGTTTGTTGTCGCTGATATACTCCACGACTGCCCAGGCAATGGACAATCCGTCAAATGTACTGGTGCCACGTCCGATCTCGTCAAGAATCAGAAGGCTTCTTGCAGTTGCATTCCTCAAAATATTGGCAACCTCTGTCATCTCTACCATAAAGGTACTCTGTCCGGATGCCAGATCATCGGATGCCCCCACACGGGTGAAAATGCGATCCACCAGACCGATATTAGCACTGGATGCCGGAACAAAAGATCCAAGCTGTGCCATTAAAACGATCAGCGCCGCCTGTCTCATATACGTAGACTTTCCAGCCATATTCGGTCCCGTGATAATGGAAATCCGCTGTTTTTTATCATCCAGATAGGTATCGTTGCTGATAAACATATCGTTTGGGATCATCTTTTCCACCACAGGATGCCGTCCGTCCTTGATATCGATCACACCTTGTTCATTGATCTTCGGACGCACATAATTGCTGCGTTCTGCCACCAGAGCAAGCGATGCAAACACATCCACTTTTGCGATCGCTTTCGCAGTCGTCTGGATGCGCTCCACCTGGGCAGCGATCTGATTGCGGACATCACAATAAATCTCATATTCCAGCGCATACAGTTTGTCTTCTGCACCAAGAATGGTATCTTCCAGTTCTTTTAATTCCGGGATAATGTAACGCTCTGCGTTGGCAAGTGTCTGTTTCCTCGTATAATAATCCGGAACCATATCCTTAAATGAATTCGTCACTTCCAGATAATATCCAAACACTTTGTTGTACTTGATCTTCAGATTTTTGATCCCGGTCTTTTCCCGTTCTTCTGATTCCAGCTTTGCAAGCCAGTCCTTTCCTTCTGATTTTGCGCGGCGCAGAGTATCCACCTCTTCGCTATAGCCATCCCGGATAATCCCGCCTTCTTTCATCGCAAGAGGCGGCTCTTCTGCAATCGCTTCTTTGATCAGCGCAGAAATATCCTCCAGCGGATCCAGTTCTTCTTTTATCTCCTCCAAAAGAGGGGCACGCAGATCCTCCATAATACAGCAGATCGGCGGAAGCATCGTCAGAGAGCTTCCAAATGCAGTCAGATCCCTCGGGTTCGCAGAACCATATGTAATCTTCGTCACCAGACGCTCCAGATCGTAAACCGGTGAGAGATATTCCCGGATCTCTTCTCTGCAGATCGCCTGCTCTTTCAATTCCTCCACAGCATCCAGCCGCCGAAGGATTTCTTTTTTCTCAATCAGCGGCTGCTCCACGTACTTTCGCAGCATACGCGCACCCATTGCTGTTTTTGTCTTATCAAGCACCCAGAGAAGAGAGCCTCTCTTCTGCTTTTCGCGCAGCGTTTCACACAGTTCCAGGTTTCTTCTTGTGGAACTGTCCAGCATCATATATTTTCCTGTCGTATATGCCGTAATATGTGTCAGCTGAGCCAGGGAATTTTTCTGAGTTTCGTATAAATACTGCAGAAGCGCCCCGGCACTGATGATCCCACAGTCATAATCTTCGAGCCCAAGCCCGGCAAAAGATGCTACTTTGAAATGCTCCAGCAGTTTCTGTCTGCAGACCGCATCATCAAAATACCACGAATCCAGAGAGTAGATTGTAATTCCCAGGCGGTCTTTTAAATCATCCAGATCCATGCCGCTCATATAATAAGACTCGTTACAGATGATCTCAGACGGCATAAAACGATAGATCTCATCCAAAAGCTTTGCACTTTCCTCCAGCTCTGTTACAAAATAATCTCCGGTCGTTACATCCGCGATGGAAAGCCCATACCGGTCTGCAATGTAGACAATACACATGATATAATTGTTCTTTGTCTCATCCAGTGCCTGGGTGTCCAGATTTGTCCCCGGTGTCACGATCCGTACAACCTCACGCTTTACGATTCCTTTCGCCTGTTTTGGATCTTCCACCTGTTCGCAGATCGCCACTTTATACCCTTTAGACACCAGCTTGTTCAGATATCCTTCCACTGCATGATATGGAACTCCGCACATGGGAGCTTTTTCTTCCTGCCCGCAGTTTTTTCCGGTCAGTGTAATCTCCAGTTCCCTGGATGCAGTCAGGGCATCCTCAAAAAACATTTCATAAAAATCGCCTAATCTATAAAATAAGATGCAGTCCTGATACTGTTTTTTTGTCTCGATATACTGCTGCATCATTGGTGTTAATTCTGCCACACGTTTTTCTCCTTTGTGTATTTTTTCCTTTGCCATTATAGCATCTTTGGAAATTCAGTTCAATGTACCAGATCCAATTTTGTCCGCCTTCCAACTTCCTAAAGCACGTGAAAATGTGGTTTTTCTTCCCCGTATAACCAATAAAGAAGATACCCGGAGAGCAGAATGCCGATCACGCACAGTGCGGAAAAAATAATGGTAAACGGCAGACAGATCTGACCGAACAGCTGCCATTTTCTTCCTGTATAATCCCATACATTCCATCCAAGCCACTGATTCACGATCATTCCCGTGATAAATTCCGCTGCTGTCACAAAGATTGTACACCAGAGCACCTGTTTCCATAACGGCTCCCTCCATCCGGTCCAAAGTCCCTGTTTGGCACAAAATAAAAGACAGATTCCTCCAAGCACGAACATACTCCAGTGAGAAAATCCCCGGAAGAAAACTTCAAATCCATAATAAAGACTGCCTCCCAAAGCCCATAAAAATAAATTTTCGCTCCATTTTTTCACAAAAAGCGCCCTCCCTGTCTGCAGGTCTTTTCGACTCATACAGATAGTTTGGGCGTTTTTTGCCAGATTATACCCGGATGGATGCTACCATTTCACCGAGATAATAAAATCCTTTGCAAGTATCAAGACGGACATCCACCAGTTTTCCAACCAGATCTTTCTCTCCCGGGAAATGAACCAGGAGATTATTGCTCATTCTTCCTGTCACAAGTGAATCATCATGATCATTGACTGACTCTACAAGCACACGCTGTACCGTTTTGGTATGCACACTGCACACTTCGGCGGAAATACTCTGTACTTCTTTTAACAGACGGTCAAAGCGGTCTTTGACAATCTCTTCCGGAACCTGTTCCTCCAGCACTGCTGCCGGAGTTCCGGTCCGTTTTGAATAAATAAAGGTAAATGCGCTGTCATAGCGAACCTTTCGCACCACATCCAGCGTCTCCTGAAAATCTTCTTCTGTCTCTCCCGGAAATCCGACAATGATATCCGTTGTCAGGGAAATATCCGGAACTGCTGCTTTGATCTTCTCCACCAGTCCAAGATAGTGTTCCTTTGTATAGCGCCGGTTCATCTTTTCCAGGATCCGCGTGCTTCCGGACTGCACCGGAAGATGCAGATGCTTGCAGATTTTTTGGGACTGCGCCATCACCTCGATCAATTCATCGGAGAGATCCTTCGGATGGGAGGTCATAAAACGGATACGCTCCAGTCCTTCGATTTTCTCGATTTCCTGTAAAAGCTGTGCAAATGTCATCGGTTCTTCCAGCGTCTTTCCATAAGAATTGACATTCTGTCCCAGAAGCATCACTTCCACCACTCCGTCTGCAACCAGGCTCTCGATCTCCCGGATAATATCTTTCGGATTCCGGCTGCGCTCCCGTCCGCGCACATACGGCACGATACAGTAGCTGCAGAAATTGTTGCATCCAAACATGATATTGACCCCTGATTTGAATGAGAACTTCCGCTCACTCGGAAGATCTTCTACGATCTTGTCTGTGTCCTTCCAAATATCGATCACCATCCGATCAGATTCCAGTCTTGTGGCAACCAGCTCTGCGAATTTAAAAATATTGTGCGTTCCGAAGATCAGATCCACAAACCGATAGCTTTTCTTTAACTTCTCGACTACTTCCGGCTCCTGCATCATACATCCGCAGAGTCCGATCAGCATATGCGGATTTTTCTTTTTCACACGGTTGAGCTGTCCCAAATGTCCATATACCTTCTGATTGGCATTTTCACGCACCGTACAGGTATTGTAGATTACGAAATCTGCCTGATTCTCTTCTTCCTCTTCCACATATCCAATCTGCTCCAGAATTCCGGTCAGCTTCTCCGAATCCCTTGCGTTCATCTGGCAGCCAAATGTTGTTACATGAAAGGTCAGCGGACGTCCCAGGGTTTCCGCCTGGGTCTTGACAAGACGGCGTGCTTTTTCCATAAAATAATACTGGCGCATAGGTTCCTCTGCCGGAGCCGGCTGTTCCAGATCGATTTCAGTTAAAATCTCTTCTATCTTCTTCGTTTGTTTCTTCTCCAACATGAATTGTCTTCCTCTCTATCTCTTCGTATATCTTAGCATTCCATATGAGCTTTCATTATAATCGAATCCATTTGGTTTTTCAAGATAAAACAATCCTCTGTTATCCTTTCGGAATATAATACACTTGTATCTTTTGCGTAATCGGATTTTTCGTGATCTGCGCATGGATTCCAAAAATTTGTAAAATATTTTCCTCGGTAAGAATCTCTTCGGGTGTTCCCGCTTTGATGATCCTCCCCCGATCCATAAGTAAAATTCTGTCGCAGTACATGGCTGCAATATTCAGATCATGAACGGAAGAAAAAATCGTCGCATCCTGTTTCTTTAAGATCTCCATCAACAGATATTGAAACCGGATATCCAGATGATTCGTCGGCTCATCCAGGAGAATCAGTCTGCTCTCCTGAGCAAGCGTTCTTGCCATGAGCACCCTTTGTTTTTCTCCTCCGGACAAGCTGAAAAAAGAGCGGTTTTCGTATCCTTTCAGTCCCACTTCTTCTAAAAAACGCCTGCAGATTGCAAGATCCTCTTCTGTTTCCTTTTCTAAAAACCTACGATGTGCATAGCGTCCATACATAACCATATCAAGCACTTCCAGATCAAATTCGGTCTGATTTTCCTGTGCGACAACTGCTGCTTGTCTTGCCATCTCTTTCGCTGACAGCGAAACAACATCCTTCCCGTCGATATAAACGGTATCTTTCTGTGGTCTGTACGTTTTGTATATGTTTTTCAGCAACGTTGATTTTCCGCAGCCATTGGGACCAATCAGCCCGACAAAAGTGCCTTCCGGTACTTCCAGAGAAACATCCTGCAGAATCTCGGTTCCATCAATACTGTAGTCCAATCCGCGAACTGTCAAAAAGCTATGGTTCATGTGCTCTTCCTCCTTCCCCTGCGGATCAGATACAGGAAAAACGGTGCGCCGGACAAAGCCGCAATAATTCCGATTGGGAGCTCCTCCGGTGCAACGATCACCCGCGAGAGAAAATCTGCCAGTACAGTAAACAATCCGCCCAAAACAATTACAAACGGTAATACTATCGTATGCCGTGATCCTACCATTCTTCTCGCAATATGTGGAACAACAAGCCCGATAAAGCCGATCACTCCACTGACAGAGACCACAATTCCGGTCAATACGGCAGCCATGATGATCACAACCATTTTGATTCTTGTTACATTGACTCCCAGATTCTCAGCAGTGCCATCTCCCAAAAGCAGCATATCCAGTTCTCTTGTAAAAAGAAGAATGATGCAGACTGTAATCAGAAAAGCAGCTGCAACATATTTGACTTTCTCCCAGCTTGCGCCACTCAAAGAACCTACCATCCAGTATTGTGCTGTCTTTGTCTTATCCGATCCGGTATGATACCCGTAAATGATCAGATTGGTGATCCCGCTAAACAACGCAGAAGTCGCAATCCCCGCCAGGATCAGCTGTGTCGAAGTAACGGTTCCCTTATATGTTGCAATCGCCATGGATAATACAATTGCCAGGGCCGCTCCGCAAATTGCTCCAAACATGGTTCCGTATCCGCCTGCAAAATGAAAACAGCCTGTGATGATGGCACATACCGCTCCTGCTGAAGCTCCGGAAGAAATACCAAGTACATAAGGATCTGCCAGAGCATTTTTTGTCAACGCCTGCATCAGTACTCCACACACAGAAAGTCCGGCACCTACAAACCACGCAAGCACAACTCTTGGAAGTCGGATATTCCAGATAATTGTTTCCATATTGGTTTCCCATGTCGGGAAAAATATCTCCCGCCCTGACAGATGGTTCATAATAATACGAAATACTTCAAAAGGGTGAATCTTGACAGCTCCAAAGGAAACGGAACAACCTACCGCTAAAACACTGCACACAAATACAGCGCAAAACAGGGACAGGTGCCTTACTCTTTTCTGTCTTTTATTTAATTCTTTCATGTAATAGAAGAACTCCCTTTCCTATTGAAAACAATCTGGATATAACTGCTTTGCAATTTCTTCAACTGCAGCTGCTGATCCGGCAGAGCCCTGCATGTCTGCACAGCATGCAGAATAGATTTTTCCTTCTTTGATTGCCCTTAAATCTTTTGTTGCAGCATTGGTGCGAAGAAATTCTGCCTTTTCTTCTACATCTCCATCATAGTCTAAAAGGAGGATTGCATCCGGATCACGTTCTACCACTTCTTCCCAGGAAGGGGTTGCCCACCCGGCTTCAATGTCATTAAAAATAGAGATGGCGCCTGCCGATTTCAAAATATCTCCCGGCATCCCCTGGCATGCTGTAAAAGGGGCATCTTCTCCCGAATCATAGACAAACACTTTTTTCGGGTTCTTGTATGCATCTTCTCCAAGCGCCTCTTTCACATCCTGAAGTGTATCCTTCATTTTTTGTATTTTCTGCTCTGCAGTTTCTTCCACTTGAAAAATCTTGCCCAGTGTCTCATAGTCTTTGTACAAATCTTCAAATGTGGCACTGTCTGAGCATACATATGGGAAATACATGGCAATTCCATTTTCGTCACAGAATTCTGTACTGAAATTTTTATCTGAAAATACGGAATCCCAGCCGATCAGAAAATCACAGCCTGTAGCAAGCAGTTCTTCCTTTGAAACAGATGACAGGTTCACTCCGGGTTCTGCGATCTGTGGTACAGAATCTCTTGCAGGATATTCCGAGACAAGACTCCAGCAACTCCCTTTCGTGTATCCGGCCATCTGCTCCTCTAAGCCCAGATCAAAAAACAAATCTGCCATCTGATCTCCGGAAGCAACCACATGATCCGGTTTTTGCTTAAAGGTATACTCTACATTTTTTCCCAGCCCGGATCGCTCCAGATTCAGCTGAATTGTAACCGGTTCATAATTACGATCTTCTGATTGTACCGATTTTTCTGCATGAGCTTCTTTTTTATCAGTTTCTGTCTCCTTATTGCTTCCACATCCGGAAACAAGAGATATCGTCGCTGCTGCACACAGGATGCAGCTTACTATTTTCTTTTTCATAAACTTTGACCTTTCTTTATCAATTTTATCCCAGTTGCTCTATTGATAAAAGGTCATGATCAGGTCTTCATCTACCTCGTCCCCTTTCTCTTTCTTCTTATCAAGAAATCGTAAGATGACTTCAGCAAGTCTTAGGGCTTGGCATCTCCCGCCATTTCACCTTCTCACAGAATTCTCTGCAATGGTATCTGAAATTTTGTCCGCCTTACCTCAGGGATAAGCTGCCAATGAATTGCACATTGTTCCTTATTAAGCCAAAACACTGAAGCCGTCTGCACATTGCATGCAGTCCGAAGTATTATAGCATTAATTTCCTGCATTTATCCAGTAAAACCTTCTAAGTTTATAAAATTTCAAAAGACAGGGATATTTCCCTGCCTTACCTTTCATCCACTATTCAAACTGATTTTTTTCTGCATCGTATCTGTAGTCGATCATGCCGAGTTTTTCCTCCAGCACTTCTCTTGAAACGTCCATATCATCACAGAGAGCATCCAGGCTTGGATAATAATCTCTCAGTTTTGTATTTACCACGCTTAGAAGAAGTATCGGATCTTTCGGTAATCCTGTCAGCATTTCCAGCACCTCTTTTCTGTCATCACATATTCCATCCGAATGTCATGTGCCTCAGCAGGAATCTGATCTGCCATCTGCACCTCAAACGCAAGTCCAAACGTATGGCATCCTTCCATTTTCTGAAGATACGTGTCGTAAAATCCTCCTCCATATCCGATCCTTCTTCCCGCCGGATCGAACGAAACGCCGGGAACAAGCATCAAGAGATCCGATTTTTCCAGGCAGCAGTCTGCCCCTTTTTTCTCTTCTTTCGGCTCCAAAATTCCAAACGCTCCTGTTTCCAGATCATTCAACGATTCTATGTAGTAAAACTTCATCTCCCGTTTTCCGGTCACTTTAGGCACTGCGGTTCTTTTTCCCGCTCTCCACGCACTTACCAGAATTTGTTCTGTACACACTTCTTTTCCCATAGATACATAACACCAGATTTCTTTCGCCTGCACAAATAAAGGATGGGAGACAACCTGCTCTGTGATCCTGTCACTGTATGTCTCCCACTCTCTGTCTGTCAGCCGGTCTCTGGCGCATAACATCTGTTTTCTAATGTCCCGCTTTGTTTCCAAATTTCTCTCCCAGATTGACGATTGTACCGTCTTTTTCTTCCACATCAATATTATTGAGCTGACTTCTCAAATTGCGTTTGAATGCATCAATATATTCCTGCCTGAGAATCTTTTGTTCTTTCTTTTCCGCATCAGTCAGTCCTTCTGCTTTTGATTTTCTATACAGTTCATTGATTCTTTTTACCTTTTGTTCGTCCATAATCTTATCCTTTCCCAAAAATTCTTTCTCCATCTTACACTATTTCTCGATTTTCGTCTACCCCGCTGTTTTTTAGCTGGAATAATTTTCCAGAAATGCGTAAAGTTCCTCCTCTGTTTCAACATATTTTTTTTGCTTTACATTTGTCTGCACTTCTTTCGGCAGTTCTTCAAACGGAATGTCTGTAAATTCATAAATTGTAGATTGATCAGACAGATAGACGACCACATAGCCATGCAGCTCTGCCAGATAATATCCTTCATTTTTTTCTGCTTCCCCTTTCACGGCAACACTTCTTTGCTGTTTATCCTGCTGCCGCGCCATCTGCCTGTCCATCACATACTGGTAACTCACCTGATATCCGATTCCGAGCAGACTGACAAACACAAACAAGACCACAAAAAAGCCAATACAGTATTTCTTCTTCATAAAAGTCCGACTCCTTTTTTCATACAGTATTGGCTCTTTGTACCGGTTTTATTCAGTTCACTTGATTTTGTCAATCCAGATATTCAATGTCATCATCATCGTCCAGGTCTCTCTCCTGTGGAAAAATCTTAAAACGTTTGCAGACTCTTAAGATCCGTCCGCCCATTGGAAGTGCCAGCATATCTGACTCGGAAAGCGTTCCTACCCGGATCACCGCCACTGCGTACACCAGCATGGCAATGATGATAGAAAGTCCATTTGCCAGAAATCTTCCCGGCATCAGGGCGCTAAGAAGCTTATTGGACACAAATGCCGCCACTCCCATGATCAAAGCTGCCAGAAACGGCTTGATATAACAGGTCTTGAAATCCTGTCTGAATCCACTTGCCTTATATACATCCTTCATATTCAGTACACACATACAAAAACTGAAGATCACATTACTGAATACGAGAGAATAAATCCCCCATTTGAAAACAACCAGCATCAAAAGGACTGCCACAAGATGGATCCCCAGTGAAATCAGCGCATTCTTTGCCGGTGCAGTCAGCCGGTCCAGTCCCTGCAGAATCGAGTTTGTAACTGTTGAGGAACTGTACAACACAACTGTGATCGCCCCGGATGCCAGCATCAGTGCAGGCTCCGTTCTGGAATCTCCGTAAAGGAACTGCATGATCGGCGATGCCAGTACCACAAATCCCACAAAACAAGGAATCGCGATCAGCATGGTAAGACGGATCGTCTGATTGATCTTATTCTGCATCTGCGTCCGGTTTCTGGAGGCAACTGCCGCTGTCAGTGCCGGAATAACAGATGCTGCAAGTCCGTTCGCCATCGCAAGCGGGATGTTGATCAACGTATTGTATTTTCCTGTGTAAATTCCCTGTGGAATGATATATTCTTTCAAGGTAACTCCCTGTGCTGCCATGATCTTTGCAAACAAGGTCAGGTCAATAATCTGATTGATATTATAGATTGCCGTACTGAACAGGATCGGGGCGATCGTCAAAAGAAGAACCTTCAAAATCTGCCCATATCCATCCTGATGTTTCGTGCGGTCTCTTCTCATCTGCCGCATCATCACTTTTTGAAACAGTACAAACACAAACATCAAAAACAACAGTGCGACCAGTGCTCCCGTAGCCGTTCCCGCCGTTCCTCCCGCTGCCCCATAGGCCGGTTCAAGCAAAGGATTGTCCTGCTTTTTCGCAGCTGCCATCCCCACTTTGATCATGATGCTGGCTCCTACGATATTGACTGTTGCATTGATGATCTGCTCCAAAACCTGGGAGATCGCAGTCGGAACCATAGTTCCCATTCCCTGAAAATATCCGCGCATTACACCGAGCACTGCCACGATAAACAGCGCCGGAGCCAGCACCTTGAGTGTATAGACACTAAGCGGCGATTCCATCAGATGTCTGGAGATCATATCTGCCCCCAGAAAGATTGCCAGTGCCACAACTGCCCCCACGGAAACCGCAAACATCATTGCACATTTAAAAATTCGAAAGGCGTTTCTTGGCTGGTGCATCGCCATCTTTGTGGAGACCAGCTTGGATACCGCGATCGGAAGACTGAAGGAGGACAGCATCAGTGCCATCGCATAAATCTCATATGCATATCCGAGAAATCCGTTTCCCTCATCTCCGATAATATTGGTCAGCGGAATCCGGTACAATGCCCCGATGATCTTTACAATCACTGCCGCCGCTGCAAGGATTGCTCCCTGTATCAAAAATTCATTCTCTTTCGACTGTTTTTTTCTTCTTTTGTTCTTCTGTATATCTGCCATCCGTCTCCTCCGTCACGCCCTTAAAATCTGGACTTTTTCCATGATCTCACGCTGTCTTTCTTCCATGACCAGACGCTCCTCTTCTTCCATATGATCATATCCGAACAAATGAAGCATACTGTGTGCGATCAGAAATGCAAATTCCCGTTTCGGTGAGTGTCCATAGGCCTCTGCCTGTGCAAGTACCTTCTCCTTGGAAATAACAATGTCACCAAGCATCAGTTCTCCAGATTCCGGATTAAATGCTTCGGCCTCCTCTTCCACAAACGAGAAATCTCCCGGAGTCTCATATTCCAGCATCGGAAACGACAAAACATCCGTTGCCCGGTCGATCTGACGAAACTCCTCGTTCATCCGGTGGATCTCATCGTCTGTGGTCAGCAGCAGATTGATCTCTGCTTCATAAGGACATCCCTCATATTCCAATGCGGCTTCCACCACCAGATCTGCCACTTCTTTCGTTTCAAACGGAAGTGTGATTTCTCCTTCTTCTTCTAAATACAAACTCATGATTTTCTCCTTTTTGTACCGCCCTTTGTACGGGTGCTCTTCTTTTCATACTCTTCATATGCCTTTACGATCTTCTGTACAAGCGGGTGCCGCACCACATCCTTGCTCGTCAGTGTGCAGATGCTGATCCCCTCCAGATTTTTTACCACCTTGACTGCTACATCCAGACCGGAAACCGTTCCTGCCGGAAGGTCCTTTTGGGTGGCATCTCCGGTGATCACGACTTTGGAACCAAATCCGATTCTTGTCAGAAACATTTTCATCTGTGCCGGCGTCGTATTCTGTGCCTCATCCAGAATGATAAACGCATTGTCCAGTGTTCTTCCTCTCATATAAGCAAGAGGTGCAACCTCGATCAGACCTTTTTCTGAATTTTTTGCAAAACTTTCCGCTCCCATGATCTGATACAATGCATCATAAAGAGGACGCAGATAGGGATCGATCTTGCTCTGAAGATCTCCCGGAAGAAATCCCAGTTTTTCTCCTGCCTCTATCGCAGGCCTGGTAAGGATAATACGGCTCACTTCATTTCTCTGAAACGCTGTGATCGCCATAGCCATGGCAAGATAGGTCTTTCCGGTTCCCGCAGGTCCCAGCCCAAACGTGATCATTCCTTCCCGAATGGCATCTACATAACGCTTCTGTCCCAGCGTCTTCGGTTTGATCGGTTTTCCCTGCAATGTGTGACAGATCAATTCCCGATCCATCTCCACCATCGCCTCCTCCTGATCCTCATAGACCAGTGACATGGCATAATCTACATTCTGTTCCGTAATCTCATTTCCTCTTTTTGACAGAGCAGCAAGCTGATCCAATACCCGCCTTGCCTTCTCTGCATTTTTATCTTCACCTAATATCTTCACTTTGCCTTCTCTGGCGATCAGTGTCACATGAAACGTCCGCTCCAGCTTTTTTGCATACGCATCAAACTGCCCGAACACATTTCTCTCGTGCTCCGCCGGTATATCAATCATCAGTTCTGAAAGACTCATCCTTCTTATTCCTTTCAATCTCTAATATTTCTGTATCTGCTTTTTTTGCAATGTCTTCATTCAGGTATAAGCTCCCTTTTGCAACCGCAGATTTTTTGCCTATGTGTATTTTAACACTATTTCCCTGTATTTGAATACCTTTTTCCTTCAATTCCTTTGAAAATTGTTTGAAGTTTTCGCTCAATTTCTTTTGAATTTCTTCATTTGTATATCTTTTTTCTTTTATCTGGTATGATTTTGCAACTTTTACCCCATAAAATAGTGGAAGATGAAAATTTTCTCCCAGGGTCACCTGACGTTTCATCACATATTGTTCACTTTTCGGAAAAGAATTTTTCACACTTCCAAGATGACATTCCCAGTTTTTAAATTCCACAAAAACCTGCATCCGTTTTTGGTTCTGATACCTCTTTTCTTCATAGTATGTGCTGATTTCATCCTCATATTCTGTCTGCGTGTCTGCCCTAATATCCGCATCTGCCTGCTCATACTGATATTCTACCACCTCTTTTGCATCATTGCACACCTCGATTCTGCCTGACACAAGGATATCCCCCTTTTTCACCTGATCCCCGACATGCACCATGGGAACTCCGGAACGTGTCACCATCTTTGTGATCACCCCGTCCTGTTCTGCGATCAGATCACAGGGTTTTTCTTCCTTTTGCACCTCCTGAAACGTATCTTCATTCTCCTTGATCTGTATTTTCAGCCTGCTTCCATCGATGGAGGCTGAGACCCACACAATATCATCATATTTCTGCCGAATCTTCCGCACGATATCCGCGCAGTCTACCTTCCCTTTTGGCATGGCAGGTGTGATCTTCTCCTGCTCCAGAAATTGAAGCAGTACTTCATCCGTCCATTTTTCATTTCCTTCAAAATGGATATCCCAGATAAACGAAGTGTAGAACATCAACAGGAGTATACAGAGCACAGCTCCTGCGAGAAACCATGTTCTGCTCTGACATCTTGTTAGAAAAAATGGCATGCCGAAGCGTTCCACTAAAACGACCTTCGTGCGCGTTTTTCTCACGATCGGACGGATTTTCCGAAAATCCTTCAGCTTTACATACATCTCATAAGAATTTTTACAGGGCTGAAGTCCCCAGATATCGATCTGATGATGACTGCACAGATTTAAAAAACGCTCCGGGGAGTATCCCTTTATTCTGATTTTTACATATCCTCTCAAAAAACGCAGGATTCTCTGCATTGCTGTTTACCTCACATTTCATATTCAAGGGTATGGATCTTCCCTGTTATTTTCATCTCATCATTCAGATAGTACTCAATCTGCAGTCCCTTTCCGTGTACCTGGATCTGCCCTTTTTTCGTCTGTACCCGGATCAGCTCTCCTGTATATTCTAAAATTCCGCGGTAATTTTCAATACTGATTTCCCCGTTTCCGATCACAGTCACGACAGATGCCCCTAACACCACATCCTTTGGCATATTTGCAGCCGCCGCAAACCGTTCTCTTAACTTTTCTTTTTCTGCTTCTCTTTTCATATTCTGCACTGCCGTTATACGCCTCTTATCCAAAATGTATGCAGAACCTCCTCTTCCTATTCGTTTCCTGTCTTTCCCGGATTTTTTGATTTTCCGCTGAACCACTTTCATTTTCTAAGATTTTCTTGCTTTACCACGCTAAAAATGCTAGAATAGAACGAACGATATTTATATTAGAAAAGAGGTATGATCTATGAATTATAAAATCACAGGATACAAACCAGAAAAATTATTTCACTTTTTCGAAGACATCAGTGCCATTCCTCGTGGCTCTGCCAACGAGAAAGCAATCAGTGACTATCTCGTGGCATTTGCCGAAGAACGAAATCTGTGGTATCACCGGGATGCACTTTTCAATGTGATCATCAAAAAGCCTGCAAGCGCAGGGGCTAAAGAAAAACCGGCCGTTATGCTGCAGGGGCATACGGACATGGTATGTGAAAAACTCGCAGGCGTTGCACATGATTTTACAACAGACCCTCTGGATCTGATCATAAAAGACGGCGTACTCTCCGCAAACGGCACTACCCTTGGCGGGGACAACGGAGCTGCCGTTGCATGCATGCTTGCGATCCTAGATGACGATACACTGACACATCCGGCACTGGAATGTGTGTTCACTACACAGGAAGAGATCGGATTGAACGGAGCAGAAGCACTGGATAAATCCCTTCTTTCAGCTCGTACCATGATCAATCTGGATTCCGAGGACGAGGGAGTTGCCACAGTCAGCTGTGCAGGAGGACTTCGTTTCGCTCTCACCCGTCCAATCACCCGCAGTAAAAAAGAAGGGATGCTGCTCCATCTGGAGGCGACCGGACTTCTGGGCGGACATTCCGGAACAGATATCAACAAAGAACATCAGAATGCCAATCTGTTGATGGCTCGTATGATCAATCATCTGTTCCACAATACCGATGCCCTTTTAGTTGATTTTAACGGCGGTACAAAGGACAATGCCATCCCTCGTGAGACATCCGCAACTCTGTTCTATTCTGATGAAGTTGCTGCAAAAAATGCGGAAAATCTGGCTTTGGCACTCTCTGCTGACTTTTCATCCGAGATCTGTCCGTATGAGCCGGCATTTCAGTTCCTTGTAAGCACAGAAAACGGAACTGCAGATGTGATCTCTGCCGAGGATGGAAAAGCCTTTATCACGGCAATGTGTCTTGCGCCAAACGGTGTACAATTCCGCAACATGAACCTGGACGGTTTTACAGTCACTTCGTTAAATCTCGGAATTGCAGCAACTGATGAGACAAGTGCATCCCTTGTATTTGCACCACGTTCTTCTGTTGCCACACTGATGAGCGCACTCAAAGAAAAGCTCTGCCTTCTGGCAGAAACCTTCGGTTTCGAAGTCAGCATGCACGGCGAGTATCCGGGCTGGAGTTTTGCAGAAGTTTCTCCGATCCGCGATGTTTTTGTGCAAAGCTACAAAGAACTGTTCCACGATGATCTGAAGATCGAAGCCATCCATGCAGGTCTGGAATGTGGACTTTTCTCTGATGCGATCCCTGGACTAGATGCCATTGCAGTCGGCCCTACGATCCGCGGATGCCACACACCGGATGAACATCTGCCGCTGGATTCTTTCGAACGGTTCTATGAGCTCTTGACAGATGTCTTAAAAAAACTTGCATAGACTTGTTACTGTAACCAGTAACATATCCTTATTTTTGATATTATGACATCCCCACGTTCTCTGGGGAATGCAGGGATGCTCTGATATAATAGATTTTGCTGTAATTTCAGATGGATTGGGAAAGAGATTTTGAGAAAAGAAAGGAAAAATTTATACATGTCTGATAACAAAAATAATTTCAAGCCGTATATCCCGGCCGACCGTGTCGTACCGGAGTTCACGGTAACCTCTCTCCTGATTGGTATTCTGCTCGCCATCGTTTTCGGTGCGGCGAATGCATATCTGGGTCTGCGTGTCGGTATGACGATCTCCGCCTCTATTCCGGCGGCGGTTATTTCCATGGGAATCATCCGCGTCATCCTTCGCAGAGACTCCATTCTGGAAAACAACCTTGTCCAGACGATCGGTTCTGCCGGTGAATCCGTTGCAGCCGGAGCAATCTTTACGCTCCCTGCCCTGTTCCTGTGGGCAAAAGAAGGAACGATCGATTCTCCGAGTATGATCACAATCTTTCTTGTTGCATTAGTAGGTGGTCTTCTCGGTGTTGCTTTTATGGTTCCTCTGCGTCAGGCACTGATCGTAGAAGAACACGGCACACTTCCGTTTCCGGAAGGTACTGCCTGTGCAGAAGTTCTTCTTGCCGGAGAAGAAGGCGGAAGCAAAGCAGGTACGGTATTCTCCGGTCTGGGAATCGCTGCCGCTTACAAATTTATCGCAGACGGACTGAAAGTCTTCCCAAGTGAGATTGGATATGACATCAAAGCCTATGCCGGTTCTTCCGTTGGAGTCCAGGTACTCCCTGCACTGGCAGGTGTCGGTTACATCTGCGGACCGAAGATTTCCAGCTATATGCTGGCCGGAAGTACATTGAGCTGGTTTGTACTGATGCCTGCCATCGCACTGTTCGGTGCAGATGCACAGGCAATTTTCCCTGGGACCGATCCGATTGCCCAGATGGCTCCAAGTGATCTCTGGGGAACTTACATCAAATATATCGGTGCAGGTGCTGTTGCAACCGGTGGTGTGATCAGTCTGATCAAGAGCCTTCCGCTCATTGCGAAGACCTTTAAACAGGCAATGCAGAGTATGAAAAAGAAAAGCAGTGCTTCAGCACTGCGTACAGAGCAGGACATTCCGATGCCATTCTTACTTGTTATGATCCTGGTGATCGGAATTGCCATCTGGCTGGTGCCGGCATTCCCGGTTAATCCAATCGGCGCTCTGATCGTTATTGTATTTGGATTCTTCTTTGCAACCGTTTCTTCCCGTATGGTAGGACTCATCGGATCTTCCAACAACCCGGTATCCGGTATGGCGATCGCAACACTTCTGATCGCCACATTACTTCTGAAAGCTACCGGTACAACCGGAGTGAAAGGTATGACTGGTGCCATCGCAATTGGTGGTATTATCTGTGTCATCGCAGCGATTGCCGGAGACTGTTCACAGGATTTGAAGACCGGATTTATTGTCGGTGCAACTCCAAAGAAACAGCAGATCGGTGAGATGATCGGTGTCGTTGTTTCTGCTGCTGCGATCGGATTTGTATTGCAGCTTCTGGACAATGCATGGGGATATGGATCTGAAGCGATCCCTGCTCCACAGGCAACGATGATGAAAATGCTGGTAGAAGGTATCATGAGCGCAGAACTTCCATGGTCACTGATCCTGATTGGTGTCTGTGTAGCAATCGTCATGGAAATCCTGAAAGTTCCGGTAATGCCGTTTGCAGTCGGTATGTACCTTCCATTCAGCTTAAATGCCGGAATTATGGCCGGCGGACTTGTCCGTCTGTTCATGGACAAACGAAACGTCTCTGAAAAAGAGAAAAAGGCAAGCGTGGATCACGGAATCCTCTTCACATCCGGTCTGATCGCCGGAGAAGGATTGATGGGTGTCATCCTCGCAATCTTTGCCGTTGCAAAATTAGATAAGATCATCGATCTCTCCAAAAAATTCTCAATCGGAGAAATCGGAAGCTTAATTGTATTTATCCTGCTTTTATTATATCTCGCAAGAGTATGTATCAAAGGCGGAAAGAAAAGCGAATAATTTTTATTCCATTCACTGAAACAGCAGAAAACAGAAGATACGGCCTGTCGAAAGACAGGCTGTACTTATTCTTTATTATTTTAAAAAGGAGACATTATGTCAAAGAAAAAGAAGATTTCAAATCAGAATTATATGGATTTTATTGTCGTCAAAAATCCTGAGATCGAGTATGAAACAAACAACAAAGGACAGGTTACGGTCATGATCGAATGGAGAGGATTTTATCACCGGATCGCACAGCGCTTTTTCAAACGTCCAAAGGTAAGCGCGATCAAGCTGGATGACTACGGCAGCTTTCTCTGGCAGTCGATCAATGATCAGAAAACCGTACATCAGCTCTCACTGGATCTGCAGTCACAGTTTCCAAAAATGGAAAAACCACTTGCCCGTCTGATCCGGTTTCTGGAGATTTTAAAGGATCATCATCTGATCGAGCTAAAGGAGGTTTATTGATATGTCTTTTCTTCAATATATTCCCTTTGTTCTGTTATTCGCCGCTGCTACCGCTCTTATTTACGGCTGGGGACTCTGGCGCAGTCAGAGACAGCAGCAGGACTTATCCAACCTGCTCTTTTCAAAGGGTGTCTCCAGAATTCAGAAAGCTCTGAAAAAACAAAAACAACTGTCACGTCAGGAATTAGAAGAAGCAGTCAAAGATCTGTACGCAAAACAGCCATTTTCCAGTGAACGTATCCAGGTCACCGATCCAAAACAATTTTTAGATTCTCTGCTGCCTTATATGCTCCGGCAGCATCTGATATCTGAAATCCGCCAGAACCATCAAACATATTATATGATCCGAAAATAAAATGTCCGGACAACCTTTCAACAAGGTTATTCGGACATTTAAAATTCTCTCTGATGCTAAATCAACAGATATTTCAATACAAACAAGACTGCCAGTACATACATAACCGGACTGATCTTTTTCGCTTTTCCTGTCAGCAGATTCAGGAATACATAGGAGAGAACTCCCATAGAGATTCCTTCAGAAATGCTATAGAAAAACGGCATTGCTGCGATACAGATAAATGCCGGGATTCCCTCGGCTGCATCTGCAAAATTAATATCTGTCACTGCACTCAGCATGTAAAATCCTACAATCACAAGCGCCGGCGCTGTGGCGAAGGATGGAATTGCCAGAAAGATCGGTGACAAGAACAAGGACAGACCAAATAAAACAGCAGTCGTTACTGCAGTCAGTCCTGTACGTCCTCCTTCTGCAACACCGGAAGAGCTTTCTACAAATGTCGTTGTTGTAGAGGTTCCGAGTACTGCTCCTGCTGTTGTTCCAACTGCATCCGCCAGGAGCGCTCCTTTGATCCTTGGAAGCTTTCCGTCTTTATCCAGCATATTTGCCTTAGAAGAAACTCCGATCAAAGTTCCCAGTGTATCAAACAAATCTACAAACAAGAATGCAAATACGATCACAACAAATTCCAGAATCGGCACGCCTTCTAAACTGAATTTTGCAAAGATCGGAGAAAGACTTGGAATGCTGATTCCTGCACTGAAATCAGGAAGCAGTGAATAAAATCCAAGCTCCGGATTCGGAACATACAGTCCGGCAAACTGACAGATAATTCCTAATACCCATGTAATCAGAATTCCCCATAAAATATTTCCTTTTACATTTTTGACTACCATGATTCCGGTAATGATAATTCCGATGATTGCCAGCAGCACTGTGATCCCCACATCATTCATGCTTGCCGCTACGAAATCTTTGCCCCCTGCTGCCGCAGCCAGATTCTTATTGTATCCATCTAAAGAGAACAGACTTAAAAGCGTAGAGCCTCCGATCACAACCTTCGCATTTTGCAATCCGATAAATGCGATAAACAGGCCGATTCCGACCGACACCGCCTTTTTCAGATTATACGGGATTGCATCAAAGATTGCCTCGCGCACACTCAGCAGTGATAACAGAATAAAGATAATACCCTCTACCAGTACTGCTGCCAGCGCGACCTTCCAGGAATACCCCATCTGGAGTACAACCGTGTATGCAAAGTACGCATTCAGTCCCATTCCCGGCGCCAGTGCAAACGGATAGTTTGCAAAGATTGCCATACATAACGTACCGATGAACGCTACCAGAGCTGTCGCTGTAAAGACCGCTCCGTGATCCATTCCTGCCTCTGCCAGAATATTCGGGTTTACAGCCAGAATATAGGCCATTGTCATAAATGTTGTGACACCGGCAAGAATCTCGGTTTTGACATTTGTGTTGTTTTCTTTCAAGTGAAAAATTTTGTCAAGATTCATAAATTTTCCCTCCCTTTTTTATTTTTGACACAGAATTATGTACACAAGTCAACTATACGTTATATCATGCCGGGTGTCAATTCATTTTTTACAAAATTTTAACACTTTCTTTATTATTGTTGTTGGATTTATATATATTTTTTCTGTTTTCTATGTATTTTTACTGCAAATCTGCCAATTCCATTGTAACCTGTTGCTTTGCTTCTGTCACAATCTCTTCCGGGAATTTCATGAATTTCAACAGCTTGATTGCATTGCCAAATGTCACAGCTCCCGGATACAGCCTGTAATCAAAATAAATATCATCCTCTCCGATCCGCTCTGTAAAATGATAGTTTTCATAAGTACCTTCCAGCAATACTGTCAATTCATAATCATGGGACGCAACCATCACAAGACAATTCTGTCTCTGCATATAATCCAGAATCGCTTTGGATGCCGCAATTCGCTCTTTCGTGTTGGTTCCTTTCAGGATCTCATCAATAATGCAGATCGTCAGCTTCTCTTCTGAAAAGCGCTCCAGCATTCTTCTTAGATATTTCATTTCTTTCAGAAAATAACTCTCCCCCTTCATGATGTCATCCCTCACTGCCATGGAAGTCATAATCTGTCCCGGATGCATCTGAAACCGCTTTGCCGTGCAGGTACAGATTGTCTGGGCAAGAATGAGATTGATTGCCACTGCCTTGATCCATGTCGATTTTCCGGATGCATTGCTGCCTGTGATAATACAGTTTCGACTCCAGTCCATGGAATTGCTCACCGGTTCTTCGATCAGAGGATGATACATCTCTTCCATGTGTACAGATCTTTCAGAATGAAACTCCGGCTCAGTATAAAACGGAAGACTTTTCCGAAAAGATGCGATACTGATTGCCGCATCCAGGCGCCCGATCTCTTCAAACAGCTGCAGATAACTCTCTCGTTTGTTCTCCAGCCATTTCACACTCTTTTCATAGGATATAAGCTGCCAGAGTGTGATCCCGAACAGGTAATCCAGAAACACCCCCTGATCGCTGGAATAGCTGTTTCGCCTCATAGCAGACATCTTTCCGATCAGCTTATCCAGTTTTCCCAGTTCTTTTAACTTCTCTTCCAGTTCTTTCTGTACAGGACCGGCACATTTTTCTTTTGTAAGCCGCTTTCCGGCATCAATCACAAGTACGATCAATTCCATCATGCTCATCTGCTGCTCATATTTCATTCGCGTCATAATATAAACCGCAATATTGACAATTGCCATCACGCCTGCCAGCGGCAGGATCTGAATATTCCACAGTCCGCCCACAATACTTCCCAGAAGAAGGATCTGAAGCAGGCGATAAAAGAACACAGAGCCCACGTGACTTGCCTGAAGTGTATCCACGTACTCCGGAAGATAATACAGCCCTTCTCTCTTTCCAAGGGAAATCAGGATTGCTTCTGCTTTTTTACGCGGTTCCGCCTGCTCCTCATAGTACTTCAGCAAGTCTTTCCACTGCGCCTGCCCGTTATCTGTACAGTGCAGCATGTTGTAAAGTACAGCCTCTCCTGCTGCACTGTCACACTGATCAATCCGCTGAAATACCTGATCCATAGAAAGATCCGACCAGGTTACCTGATCCACATCTTCTCTTCCCTGGTGTTTATGGTAGACACTGATCCTCTCGATCGGAAGTACTTCCTCCATATCAGGTATCTCTCCAAACCGCCTCTGAATCTTCATTTTTTGAATCCGTTTCACCTTAATCTGCTGGGAAATCTGGATAAACAGCACTACAACCGCCAAAATAATCAACATTGTAATTGCAAGAACGAGATCCTCATTCATTCCTCTCACCTCATTTGTATTATTGTATTAATACATGATAATTCATTTTTTCTGCTCTGTCAATAATTCTGTAATTTTTCGAAATGGAACCGGATGTTCCGGATATGGGTTTAACTGCTTTTCATACCAGCTGACATCCCGCCATTTGCCGTTTTTATAGCCTGTATTTTTCAAAACTCCCATCAGGGTAAATCCCATCGCTTCATGCAGCTTTTCACTTTTTTCATTGGGACGGGTGATCAGACTGTATGCATTGCAGATTCCCTGCTCTGTAAGAATCCGAAGCAACTCTTCATACAATCTTCTCCCGATCCCTCTGGAAACAGCATCTGGATGCAGATACACGGTCAGTTCCACATTCCACTGATATGCAGCCCGTTCCAAATGGCGGTGCGCATAGGCATATCCAAGAATATTTCCCGCTTCTTCATAAATGAGATATGGGTATTCTTCCAGGACAGTTCGAATCCTCTTCCGGAATTCAGCCTCTGTCGGTAATTCATACTCAAATGTGATTTCTGTATCAATATAATATGCATAAATCGCAAGCAATGCCTGTGCATCCTCTTCTGTTGCAAAACGTATCATCTTATGTACCTTCTTTCTACTATTTATTCCTGTCTAAAGCAGTCAAAAACTTTGTTCATTATAGCACAGATACCAAATGCTTTCCAACGTCTCTTTTTCTTCCTCCCAAGCAGAATCTATGCTATACTGTACTTGAAATCTTTTTTGATTTTCTGAAGATTTTAAATGAAAGAAGAGGAATCTAATATTATGAAAGCAATAATACTTGACGTAGACGGAACACTCTGGGACACAACCGGTGTTGTAGCCGAAGCATGGATGCAGGCTGCCAGTGAGCTGATGATCCCTCTGGATACTCCCATTACCGCGGACCGTCTGAAACAGGAATTCGGAAAGCCGATGGATGAGATCGCCGCAAACCTCTTTCCGACTCTGTCAGAATCTCAGCGCGCTCTTGTGATGGAGTCCTGCTGTGAATACGAAGAATTTTATCTGGAAAATGCCAGAGAGCATCTTCTGTTCGACGGCGTGAAAGAGACCATCTTAACACTGTCGCAGAATTATGCTGTCTGCATTGTCTCCAACTGTCAGAAAGGATATATTGAACTCTTTCTGAAAAAGACCGGACTGGAGAACGCCATCACCGACTTCGAATGTTTCGGAAATACCGGACTTTCCAAAGGCGAAAACATTCGTCTTCTGATGGAACGCGCTCAGATCACAGATGCTGTTTATGTGGGGGATACGAAGGGGGATGCCGATGCCTGCACCTTTGCCGGAATTCCGTTTATTTTTGCAGAATACGGATTCGGTTCTCCCACTCATTATGCTCACAAAATCACGCGTTTTCCAGAATTACTGGAATATCCCTTTTAAAAAAGTATCGGAGCACTGTCCGCTCCGATACTTTTCTTCTAGTCCTGATAATCCAGACATGCACGCTCTGTCACAAACGGACGCACATATGTATCCGCTACTTTGACATGCTCCGGATGTGCAGAATACGCTTTGATATCTTCCGCTTTTTCAAACGTTGTCACAAGCGCCATATCATGAGTACTTGATGCAAATGGTTCACTTACAAACGATACACTTAAAAGTCCCGGTACCTTTCCAATCAGACTGCTCAGATTCGCTTCCATATCTTTTTTGAGGTCTGCTTTTCTCTCCTCTTCGATTTCCGGTTTGAACTTCCACATTACAATATGATGTACCATACTGTCGCCTCCTTTCCCTTTTGGGCAATTCTCTTACATCGTAAAGCTGACCAGATTCATATCCTCGTCATACGCAAGACTGTAATTGACATTGCCTTCTTCATATTTTACCACAATAATGACTCCGCCGTACTTTTTATTATCTTTTATCTGCCCTAAATACGTACATTTTCCAAACTCTTTGAATTCTCCCTGTTTCTCCAGGATTTTCAAATAGGAATCGTACGATTCTTCTGTCAGACTGCTCTGCAGATCCTTGGCAAACCTGCTTTTCCAGCTCTCATAATCTTTAGACTGCGCGATCTCAATATCTTCCATTGCCTGCTCTCTTACCGTCTCCTTGTCAAACCCTTCCGGCAGTTCTTTCAGGATCTCTCCTTGTTCATTTCCTCCGCTTCCCAGAGAGCTACATCCCATCAGACTTCCTACTGCCATCACGAAAACGCCGAATCCCACTGCCAGTTTTTTCATATTCTTTTTCATTGTCTTGTTCCCCTTTCTTCTTTCCACTTTCGTTTTGTAAAAATCAAAGCTATCATCGCAGCCACGACCCCAAAAATCAGAACACCCCAGATCAGGATTGTATTCTGAAATGCAATTGAAAAGTCGTATAATCCATGCAGAACTACTGCGATCAGCCAATAAAACAATTTTTTGTGTCTCCAGATTCCTTCCATGATGACCAGTGTCAACAAAATGTGAAAGGCCATCGCACAAAAACGCTCTGCTCCGGAAAGCAACACTACCACACTTATGCTGCTATCTTCATTCAGAACATTCGGCAAGACTCCAATCACACCGATCCACACCGCTTCGATCCCGCCGTGCCCAAGTCCAAATGCCACTGCATCCATCCAGCTGGTTTTTCCTTTCCTCAAGACACCAAGTCCCACAACTCTTCCTGTCTCCTCAAACACACCTGCAGAGAATGCCGCAATCGCCATATATATATAATAATGACTGTATGGCAGTATCATAAACCACTCCCAGTTTGTCTTCAGATAACCAAGAAGTGGGATCCGCAGAATCATCTGCGTCACCACAAAAGACAGAATTCCTGTAAGAAACGTAAGAAAATATCCCTTTCCTTTCACCGCAAAATAAATTCCTCCCAAAACCGGTATCCCGATACAGATCAATAAACTGATCACTTCAAACAGCAAATTCATGAGTCCTCCTTTCCCGGCAGCATCACGCTGACCCGATATTCTTCTCCCACAATTTCACACTGCATTGTTCCCTGATACGCTTCTACTGTCCGTCTCACATTTTCCAGTCCCACTCCCATATGTCCTTCCTTTTTCATTCCGGGTCTGCTTGCATTTACAATACTGATCACCCTGAAATGATGCACCTCCTGTATTTTCAGATTCAGATAGGCTCCCTCTCCAAAAGCCTCCACCGCTTCCAATGCATTATCCAGCAAATTGGCGAAAATCGTCGTAATATCAATATTCCGCAGATCCGAAAAATCAACATCTCCGATTTCCACGGATATAGCGACTGCAGGATGCCGCGCCAATGAGAGCTTATCATTACAGATAATATTCAGCATACGATTAGAACTGTAATATTTCTCACCCAACAGATTCAACATATGATACAGATCCTTCACATACGCTCCGCCTTGCTCCTGCCCATCTTTTGCCTGATATAAATGTTCTACAGCCTGAAGGTGATTCTTCATATCATGCATGATCTTTCTGGACTCTCTGTATTTTTGCTCCAATTCCGCATAATATCTGTACTGCAGCTCATTCTGCATCTGAAACTCTGCAAGCTGCCGCTCCAGCTTATGAGAACGGAACCAATATCCAAACAGGTACAAAAAACAAAAATTCAAAAGCACCAGCGCTCCCAGATTGACGACCATCAGACGAACTCCATACAGCTCCATATAGATATGTCCCATTTCTATCAGTGAATAGAGAAACAGTACGCTAAAAAGCGGAAGTAATAAAAGGAGCAGTATCTGCAAGTTTCCCATTTCTGTTTCCTTTTGTCTCTTTCTCCACATAACAGCGGCCGCTGTCACAGGAATCATGAAAAACATTTTGAAGAGCATGGTAACATTCCCGTACCACACAAGATTCTCAAACGCCCCCTGTGCAAGCAGGTAATTCCCCAGAAAAATCCCCACTTCTATGGAAAGAATCAAAAGGATGTTTACAAAAAGATCCAGGAGCAGACTTCCGATTTTTCTGTGAAACAATAAAATTCCAAGAAGCAGCACCCCTGTCAGCTGGATCTGTATACCGATCCACAGATTTCCGGTCAGCCCTGTCAGAAATGCCGCACCGTAAACACTTGCGCCAAGCGCAGTAAATCCAAAGAAATACCAGATTTTTTTCCGGTGGATCGTCTGTGCATTGGCGCTCATAAACAGATACTGACAGACACACATGACCACCTCTTCCAAAACAGAACAGACCAGATTCATCCCCATCTCAAGTGCCATACGCCTTCTCCTTTCATACCTGCTGCGCCAGCCATCGCGTCAGCAATGCCCGAAAATCTGCCGCTTTCTTTTGAGAAAGGGGAACTATCTCTCCTGTCGTCATGAGCAGATCACAGCCCTTTATATCTTTGATATGACGCAGATTTACTACAAAGCTTTTATGAGGAACTGCAAAGCCCATGTTTTGAAAAGACTCTGCCATTTTACTGATACTTCCTCGCATCCATGCTTCTCCATTCTGCGTCACAATCCGGATTTTCCGGTCTCTATATTCAAAATAGCAAATGTCCTGCATATAAAATTCCTGATACCCTGCCTCTGTATGAAGACGGATCCTGGGACCTCTTTGCTCCTCCTGTTCATAGTCAAAAGCTTCCTGAAGGATTTCCAGAATTTTTTCTTTTTCCACTGGTTTGACCAGATATCCGAACGCATGGACACCAAACGCATACTCTCGAAAATCTTCATAAGCTGTCACATAAATGATCTTTGCCTTTTTATCCCGAACTCTGATTTTTCTGGCAGTATCAATCCCCGAAATTCCTTTCATGTCAATGTCCAGAAAGATCACATCATAAAGAACATCCGATTCCAGGAGTGCCTCTCCGCTTTCAAAATAAGAGATGCAAAAAACCGATTCCAGCTCTTTGAAATATGCCTCCATCTGTTTTCTCACTGCCGGCTCATCATCACATATCGCAATTTTTTTCATTTTCTTTTCATTCCTTTGCCCATCATTTTTCTGGCGTAGTTTTAGTATAAAACAGCCTTTCTCCTTCTACAAGAACTTTTGTCTGAAGTACAGAATTTGTGTCTGAAAGAGTGTTACTATGGGAACAGTAACCAAAAAAATGTTATTATAGAGAAAAAGACCTGATCTCCCAGGTCTTTTTCTCTATAACTCAGGCAAAAGTTTCTCTAACAACCTGATGGAATGTTCGATTGCTTTCTTCTCAAATGCCGGATAATCCATAGATGCACTGTTGTCTGCTTTATCGGAAATTGCACGCACGATCACGCATGGAATCTGATTCAGATATGCCCCATGTGCAATCGCTGCACCTTCCATCTCCGCACATTTTGCTCCGAAAAGTGTTACGATTCGTTCTTTTACTTCCTGTGAGGAAATAAACTGGTCTCCACTGGCGATCCGTCCGGTAAATGTATGGATATCCGGATTGGCCTCCTGGTTCGCACGCACAGCCTTTTCGACCAACTGGGCATCTGCGGGGAATGCAAATGTATCCATACGCGGAACCTGTCCGATCGGATCCCCGAAAATACTCGTATCCATATCATGCTGCACCGCATCCGTAGAGATCACCATATCTCCAATATCGATCGCTGCATCCAGAGAACCGGCAATCCCGGTATTGATCACAAGATCTACATCAAAATGATCCGCTAAAATCTGCGTGCAAATCGCTGCATTGACCTTTCCGATTCCGCTTCGCACGACAACTGCTTCTTTTCCATATAAAATTCCTCTATGAAATACCATGGAGGCGATTTCCTTCTCCTCCTGAATCTTCATGGCATGTCTCAATGCCTGTACCTCTTCTTCCATTGCTCCGATAATTCCTATCATCTTTTTTCTCCTTTTTATTCACCAATCACCTGTTCAGGTTACTGTTCATTATACACGAGATTGATTTCTTTTGAAATAGCTTTTCTTAAAAGTCATTCTATGGTACACTATCATGCGGAGAATTTTTTAGGAATGGAGTTATGCTATGAATACGAATGAATTTATTCAAAAACCGGTCCGTCAGTTATTCTTTCATTATCTGATACCGGCTATCTGCGGAACGATGGTCACATCCATCTATGTACTTGCAGATACAATCTTTATCGGAAAGCGGCTTGGAGCCACAGCACTTGCCGCCTTGAATATCTCCCTGCCGATCTACAATATCTTTTTCGGTCTGGGACTTTTATCCGGTGTCGGCGGCTCTGTACTGATGTCCATCTGCCGTGGAAAATCACAAAAGGAAGAAGGAAACACCTATTTCACAACTGCCCTGCTGCTGAATTTTGCACTTCTTCTCATCTCCATGACAGTCTGCGTTCTGTTTATGGAAGACATCGCATGGCTGCTTGGCGGCACAGAAGAAACCCTGCCTTACATCATGGACTATCTTCCTTATATTATCTGGGGAATGGGAACTTATTTCTTTTCTTCTTTTCTTCAGACTTTCATCCGCAATGACGGTGCACCAAAACTTGCCATGAACGGAGTCATTGCCGGCGGAGTGACCAACATTGTACTGGACTATCTTTTTGTGTATCCTATGAATATGGGAATGAAAGGGGCTGCACTTGCCACTGTTCTTGGTTCAAGCCTTACCGTGGTTATTTTATGCACGCACTTTTTTACGAAAAAGAACCAGCTGAAATTTACATTAAAAGGATTTCATCCTTCCTTTTTACAGAAGATCATTGCAAACGGTTTCACCAGTTTTGTCATCGAAGCTGCATCCGGATTTACGATTTTTATTTTCAACCTGCAGCTGATCCGCTATCTCGGAAATACCGGAGTCAGTGTATATGGCATCATCTGTAATACTGCTCTGGTAGTCATCTGCCTCTGTAAAGGAATCGAACAGGCTGCTCAGCCGATTCTGTCGATCAACCACGGAGCAGGGCTTTCAAGCCGGATCTTAAAGGTACAGTCACTTTCATTAAAAACATCTGTGATCATCTGTACCCTGCCAGTCCTTCTGGGATTGTTTGTTCCGAATCTGTTTACTTATATTTTTCTGGAACCAACGAGCGAAATCCTGACTCTGGCAGCTCCGGCCATCCGGATTTATTTTACCGGATTTTTGTTTCTGGGCATCAACATGGTCTTTATCTGTTATTTTCAGTCCGTGGCAAAATCCGTCCAGTCCCTTTCACTCTGCCTGTTAAGAGGATGTATTCTGGTGGTGGCATTTGTTTATATTCTTCCGGTATTCTTTGGAAGCACCGGAATCTGGCTGGCATTTCCTGCCGCTGAATTTCTTACTATGATCGTAGGAATCTGCTTTTACCGTCAGGATCTCAAAGCTTATTAATATGAAAGAAAAAGCGCGTTTCCATTTTAAACGGAAACACGCTTTTTCTTTACTTCTGCAATCCAGTCCATACCGATAGAAAACAGCTGATAAAAAACCAGTGCATAGAAAGCTCCAAATGCATTATTAAAGATACGGTAAAAAATAGCGCCGCCCACTCCCAGAAATGTCATGGCAATGGACATTGCACCCCAGGAATTAAATACTGCCTGCCATCCATAAGTAGCTGAGAGCCCGACTCCGATCCCTCCCAGAATACCGATCAGAGAATACATAGATTCCGGAAGTACCAGATATAACACAATAAATGTCAGGCCTCCTAAGATATTTCCCGGAATTCTTCCCTTGATCCTTCCTTTCATATCTGCATGAAACGGTACCAGTACCGACATCGCCGCAATTCCTGCCCACATCGCTCTCGGCAATCCAAACAGTCCGGCAAAAAAGATCACGCTGGATACCCCCAGGGTCACGCAAATCTGCCATCTGGTTCTGGAGGAATGAAGGTCAAATTCCTCAAAAATATGACGCAACGTCCGTTTGTATTTCTGATGTCTGTGATTGCGGTAAAACACAATCCCTGTCAGGATGCCGCCGACCGCCATCCCTGCAATTCTCTGCAGATACTGTGTGCCTGAAACATCATACCCATACAAAAGCAGATATCCAAGCAGCAGCGTAGACTGATTGAACATCACTACATTATGACATCCCAGAATCATCAGCGTGAAAATACATACCATATTGACGATCAGCTCCGTCACCAGATTTCCTGCATTTGCAAGCCGGGGACCAAATGTCATGATTCCCCAGATCACCATCAGAGAACTAAGTGCATGGGGTGCATGAATCCCAAAATCTGCAAACCGAAATGTCATCACGCTCAACAGCACTACCACTCCTACAATGCTGTTATCACTGCCGAATACCTTTGTGTATACTGTGACAAATGCAACACAAAAAGCCAGTGTCAGTAAAATTTTAAATAGATAAACCGCAATATGACGTGCTTTTTCTTTTTTATCCTGTGTGTTTCGAATCAACTGCTTGGATCCTGCCTGATTCAACTGTAACTCCTGATATAGAGTCATATCTTCTGCCTCCCTTGTTGTAAACTTACCGGGGAGGCATTATATCATCCGTCTTTCCTCTTGTCAATCACGTCTAATTTCTTAAATTTTTATAAACTCACTGTATACATATACAATTCATGAAGTGCTCTTGTTGCGCAGATGTATTTCGCCTGTGTCATCAAAGGATTTTCTTCCTCTTCAAACACGCCGAAAACCTGATCAAATTCCAGTCCTTTCGCCAGATAAAATGTTGTAACTGTAAGCCCGCGTTCAAAAACAGAGGTATCTCTGTCAATATAAGACGCCTGAATTCCTCTTCGTTTTAAAAGTTCATAGAGTTCTCTGGCTTTTTCTTCTGTCATTGCAATCACTGCCGCTGTCTCATAGCCGTTCTCTCCCACACTCAGATTTTCTCCAATGGCTTTGAGCATACTCTTTTCCTCCGAAAAATACACTTCTTCCACTGCTTTTCCATGCCTATCCAGCAATTCCAAATCCGTTGTCTGGTTGATTGCTCCTGCATACGTCGCGATTTCCACCGTATTTCGGTAGCTCTTATTCAGCACGATCGTGCGCATCTTTTTTCCGAAAATCTTTGGAAGAAACAACAGGACATCCCGCATCGTCTCGTCCAGTGTCTGTGCCTTATCTCCCAAAATCGTCATCCGGCACGAAAACAGTGTGTGCAGGATCACGTACTGGAGATAGGAATAGTCCTGCATCTCATCGATCACCAGATGTTTGATATTGCGGTGTTCATTTTTCCCTTTCAGACGATATTTCAGATACAACATCGGAAATACATCTTCATATTCCAGAATCCGCCGCTCATAAGGAACATCCGGAAGTTTCTCATACCCGCATTCTTCCATAAGCCAGTTATAAATCACATAGAGATCCTTTGTTACATACATACGATCGAATTTTCTCTGCAGGATTTCCTCTTCTTCCTCTGAAAGGTCTCTGTTATGGAGAGTTTCATACTGGTCTTTAAAATACTCTTTCACCGCATCCATCCTGGCCAAAAGAGGGATCTCCTGAAATTTGAAATAACACAGCTCGATCAGTTCTTCTTCCGTAAGCTGCATTCCTTTAAACTCCACAGAAGTAAGATCCAATAGCCGATCTTCCAAAACCGCCAGAAAGCTTTCCATCTGCCCTGTCATTGCAAAGGACTGCTTGTCGCGGAAGCGCTTCTGCCTCTTTTTATCCGGAAATTTCATCTGCCGTTCCATGTGATGATACCGGTCTTCACAATCTGAAACCACGTCTTTCAATTCCTTATACGCAAACAGATCAAAACTCATCTCCCGAATATTTTCTTCCCCAAGCTCTGGAAGAATGTGGGAAATGTAATCGGAAAACACGCTGTTCGGCGACAGGATCAGAATGTTCGAGGATTTTAAATGCTCCCTGTCATGGTATAAAAGATATGCGATCCGATGCAGGGCAACGGATGTTTTTCCGCTTCCTGCCGCTCCCTGAATGACCAGTATTTTATCTCCGGTATTCCGGATAATCTCATTTTGTTCCTTTTGAATCGTACGCACAATATTTTTCAGCTGTACGTCACCGCTGCTTCCTAACTCCTGCTTCAGGATCTCATCATCGATTTTCGTATCACTCTCAAATGCATAGATCATTTTCCCGTTTTTGATCTTATACTGCCATTTGGACGCGATTTCTCCCGTCAGGACACCCGCCGGTGCCTCGTAAGATGCCGGACCGCTGTCATAATCATAAAACAGACTGCTCACAGGCGCTCTCCAGTCATAGATCAGAGGTGTAGCCCCTGTCCTCTGTGCAAAATTTCCGATTCCTATATAAAATGGCTCCGCTTCCTCCTCTCCCTCATAGATAAAATCCACTCTCCCGAAAAACGGAGAATCTAACATCTTCTGAAAGCGGTGTTTTAAATCCAGCTTTTCCTGATTCGCATTGATCCGGTGCAGCAGAGCCTGCTGATTATCATAGTCTTCATAGCCGTACTGGTCCATCTCTGTGTAATTTTCCCAGTAATATTCATGCATACTCTCAATATCTTTTTGTCCTTCTTCCAGTTCCTGAGCGATCTTCCCGATCCTCTGCCTTAAATTCTCCAGCACGTTTTCTAAAAACTGCTCTTCTCTTCTGCTCAATTCTTCTGTCTGACTCATACTTTCTCCTGCTTTTTATGATCTTGTTACTTTCTGACAATATCCAGTGTATGCGCACTTGCCCCCAACAGATCTTTCCGCTCACAGGTGGACAAATGATACTGGATAAACAACTGATACGTCTCCTCATCCATGGCGTTTAAAACGGTTCGCATATAGTTCGCCGGCCCGTCCGCTGCGATCAGTTTTTCCCGCTTTACGCCAGCCGCCTGGTCAATGGCGTCAATATCCTCGATTCGAACATAATCGTACAAATCCTCCTCTTTCGATCGCACATGAAAACTATCATCCACTTTTTGATTCCGGATGCTCTCTTTCATATGTCCTTCTTTGAATCCATACGTCAAAATACTGTACTCATTCATACAATATGCCACTAAAATGATCCCACCCGGCTTTACCACACGTTTTGCCTCTTTTAACGCTTTTACTTTATCTTCCTTTGTATACAGATGATACATCGGACCAAATACCAGTACCATGTCAAACTGATCCGCTTCAAACCGGGACAGATTTAAGGCATTTCCCTGATAAGCTTTTACACTGCTCTTTTTGGATTTTAAAATCCCCAGATTGTATTTTACCAGTTCCACTGCCGTCACATCATAGCCTTCCCCGGCAAGCTGTACCGAATAACGCCCTGTACCGGCTCCCACATCCAGAATTTTGATCGTTTCCTTCTTCCCCTGAGGCAGATACTCATGGATGTACTTCATAGATGTCACATACTCCACATACCCGTGCCTTCTGGTCAGCCTCTTCTCTTCGCAAAATTTATTATAATATTTTTCCAGTTCTGTACTCATCATTCTCTTCCTCTGTCAAATTGTGATGTTTCGCCAAAAAGAGATGCAGCATTCACCGCATCTCTTTCCTATTATATCCTATCTTTTCTTTTTCGTACAGAATATTTTCCTATTCCTTTTTAAATGGATTCTTCTCATGTGGTCCTTTCAGGATCCAGAGTACAATGATAATCCCCACGATATACAAAATATTTACAAGAACTGTCGGATTATCTCTCAGCAAAAATACAACGATCACAATAGCTGCCAGAGAAATTAAAAGCTGAAGCATTGTAAAAACTCTCTTTTCCCTTGCCTCTTTGATGCTCTGCATCATCTCCAGTCTTTCATGCTCCATCTCCAGATACTTCATCAAGTCCTCATCTTTAATCCTGGAAAGAATCTGTTCTTCTCTGGATGCTGCCGCTTTTTTCCTTGATCGGATAAAACTTCTCTTCGGTTCCGGCTCACTTTTTTCTTTCTGCTCCGGTATCTCCACCGATTGTTGAATCTGTGTCACTGTCTCTGCAGCCTTTTTCTCTGTCGGCTGAGAAAGTATGGTCTGCTCTGTTTCCATCTTTTTTTCTTCCGCTACTTTGGTTTCTTCTATATCTTTCGTTTCTTCTGACACGTTACTGCCTCCTTATCCTTCGGTCATTTCTGTGTCCATTATACCCTGTCTTCCTTACAGAAACAATCATTTCCGGATAATTTCTCGCTCTTTTCCTCAAACATCAGCTTCCACTCGCATACAAACTGCTCTTTCTGAAAGCAATACTGTTTTCTAAGTTTCGGTCCACAGCTGTTTGATCCGATTCCATTCTGGGCGTAATCCAGGCAAACAATCGTGCTTCCGCTCTTTTCCAGTTCAAAATGATGTGCTTTTCTTGTCAGTTCTTCCTGTGTATATGGTGATACTGAAAAAGAAAACGAATGCGGAGAAACGACTGTTACGCTCTGTTCTTTGCTTGTCAGCTTCACATAGTCACAATCTGCATGGCTCCCATTTTCCTGTGGTCTGATGTAATCTTCGTGCATCTCATCTACTGATGATCGATAAATCCCATGACTGCTTGCCCTGCATTTATCCACATAACTCTCCTGGGGCCCCATTCCATAATATTCCACCTGATTAAATTCCTGCTTCAAAAAAAGCCGGATTCCGAATCTTGGGAGCTCCGGAAACTCCATTTCCTTTTTTACACGCATTGTTACACAGATTTCACCCGTATCAAAAACCTCCCACACTGCATCTACATCCAACACTTTCTGCAGTGAAACTGCCGCAACAAACAGAATACTGTGAAGAACCAGTTTTGATTTTTCTCGTTTCCACTGTGTATTGTACGCTCTTCCCAGACTTCTGTCATACCCGGCTGCAATCCATTTTCGTTTTAATATTCTGTCATTATCTGTAGGAGCTCTCCATATATTCAGCTCCATAGGAGCATCCAGAATCTTCTTTCCGCCTACGTTCAGTTCTTCAAACATTCCGGTCAGTTTATTGTAAACATATGTAAAATCATCTGACTTAATCTGTATATATCTATCCGTTTCTGACAGCTTCATTTTTCCTTTGGATGTTTTGAACGTCTTAAGCAGTGTCACAGCTTTCTGATTTCTTCCATCCTCATTTTTCAGAAGAATCTCATCAAACCCCAGGATCGTTCCATGCGAGATCAGCTCCGTATCCTGACGTTGATGATAAAAGATCTTCAAATAACACTTTCCAGTCTCCGGGACAGAAACATCCACATACACCTCTTTGCACTGACGTGGTAAGATGGATTGCATAATTTCAACCTGCCCCCTTCCAAAAACATCCCCATCACAGCTGACTTCGTAACTGATGTAAATATAGGATTTCAGATCCTCTTCGTTCATATAATTTTTCAACACCAAACAGCCGCTTTCCTGCTCAAAAGAAACAACTCTCGCCGGACGGTACACATTTTGATATTCCAAAAGCCCTGTGTGCGGCGTTCGATCCGGATATACCAGACCGTCCATGCAGAAATTTCCGTCATGAACTTCTTCCTTATGATCGCCGCCATAAAAATACATTGCTTTTCCGTTTTCCGCCTGCCCTTTATAGATTGCATGATCACACCATTCCCATACAAATCCACCGCAAAGAGACGGATACTTGTAAATCATCTGAAAATAGTCTTCCAAATCCCCGGGACCATTCCCCATCGCATGACAGTATTCGATCAAAAGAAACGGCTTATCCGGTCCTTTCTCCATATATTCCTCAATCTCTTCCAACTCAGGATACATTCTGCTGTAAAGATCAATATTGGAGTAATCATATCTTCTCCTGTCACTTTTATAAAGAGCACTTTCATAACAAGTCAGCCGGGACGGATCAAATTCCTTTGTCCACTTCAACGCTTCTTCAAATGTACATCCGTATCCACATTCATTGCCCATGGACCAGATTACAACACAGGGACGATTTTTCTCTCTGTACACGCAAAGCCTGGTGCGGTCCATCGTCGCCGGAATAAACGCAGGATGATCCGCAATCCGTTCATTCCATCGTTTGCTGATATTTTCCCAACTGGAATCTTCCAGATATTGTGACTGTGTTCCATGACTTTCATTGTCTGCTTCTGCGATCACGTAAAATCCATATTCATCACACAACTGATAAAAATAAGGCGCGTTCGGATAATGGCTGGTTCGAATCGCATTGAAGTTATGCTCTTTCATCATCTGCAGATCTTTTTTCATCTGTTCCATTCCGATTACAAATCCGGTTACCGGATCGGAATCATGACGATTTACCCCTTTGAATTTGACCGAAACCTCATTTGCATAAACTACTGCATCTCTGATAGAGATTTCCCGTATTCCAATTCGGTCAACAATCACTTCTCCTGTGTTTTCCAGGACCATTGTATACAAGTATGGTTGCTCCGGATTCCATAATTTAGGGGCTTCTATTTTCAATACCGCCTGATGCGTATATTCCCCATCCGATATTTCCTGCAGTCTCCCGGATACGCACAACACTCCTTCTTTGTCATAAATTGCAATCTTCACAGGCGCTGCTTCTTTTAAGTACTTTGCCCGCACAGTAATTTCTGCGTTTCCATCCACAATCCTGGTTGTTGTGAAATAGTCATATATGGCATTATCAGGCCGCTGCAGCAGATACACATCCCGAAAAATCCCACTCATCCGAAATTTATCCTGGTCTTCCAGGTAGGTGCCATCACACCATTTTAAGACCAGTACTGCCAGCGTATTGCTTCCGTTTTTCACCAGATCTGTAATGTCAAACTCTCTGGAAGCATGGGACACCTGACTGTATCCTACATATGTTCCATTCACCCAGACATAAAGACAGGAATCCACCCCTTCGAAATTTAAATATGCATTTGGTGCATCTTCCTTCTTCTGATACTCAAATGTCCGCACATATGCCCCGCACGGATTTTCCTGTGGAACATACGGAGGATCCAACGGAATCGGATATCTCACGTTGGTATACTGATACGTATCATACCCATAATTCTGCCACATTCCGGGGACAGTCACTTCTTCAAACCCGTCAAGTGAATATCCTTCCTCGTAAAACGCATCCTGCAGATCGTAAATACTGTCAAAATAACAAAATTTCCATTTTCCATTAAGCAAAGTCATCCGATCTGATTTTTCTCTGTTCTCCACCAACGGTCCCATGTTGCAAGAGGCCGGAATATAATAGGACCGATATGGCATTGTATTTTCATACATTATATTCAAATTTTCATAATGTCTCTGAATAATCATACTCATTTCTCCTCTACCGTCTGATATGGTTTAATCTCTCCACTCATAAAATGTCTCCTACAGAGCGGTACATACATATCATTGGCTCCAAGCGCGATCTGCGCTCCGTCCCTTACCATTTTTCCATCAATAACTCTGGCATTGAAATGTGCTTTCTTTCCGCACCAGCAAATGATCGGAAGCTCCTCGATCGCATCAGCCAGCTCCATCAGCCGTTTTGATCCTTCAAATAAGACACCTCTGAAATCTGTCTTCAGCCCATAGCATAAGACCGGAATATCATACTGATCACAGATCTCGGCCAGCCATTCCACCTGTTCAGATGATAGGAAATTTGCTTCATCCACCAGGATTGCATCATACGTGTCCGGCTTCATCGTAAACTCTTCAATCAATTCGCACTTCGCCTGTAAGCCAATGCGTGACTTCACAATATATTCTCCGTCTCTTGTATCCAGTTTTGGCTTCAAAATAACCGGACGTCTCCCCCTCTCCAGAAAATTGTAGTGAACCATCAGCAAATTTGCCGTCTTGCTGCTGCCCATAGCTCCGTATCGAAAATATAGTTTCCCCATTTTAGTTTTCCCTTCACTTTTTGATTTATAATAACATAAGCTTTAGTGCTTGCTCCTTCTCGACTGTGTCCAATTTCGGTTGGATCCCCCCTTTTTTTCTTTATTTTATCATGAAAAAGGGAATAAAAACACATGTTTTGTGCAAATTTTATTTTTCAAACACACTCTAGTCAAAAAAGTTGAGTACTAAACCTTTTTACCTTTATAATGATGAGCCTATTATCTCATATATGATGATTTTGAAAAGATACTTTCTATTTTGCGGTTACGATTGAACGGTGCCGCTTTTTTTCTGTAATACAATTTTTCCTGTTCCAATGTCCCCTTTATGGCAGTTTCATAAAGGACGACATCTTGCCCCTTCAAGTCTATAGATCCTCCCTTTTTTGCAGCAAACCATCCCCGCACAGGTATTAGTAATTTTAATGCCTTTTTACCAAGAATATAATTGGATATTACATACTGTACCAGATAAAAAATGTACCCTGCCACAACGCTATAGGAAATATTTTTTAGAAATTCACTATGATGAATAAACCATTCAAATCCTGGCAATGCCGATATATTACAGCAATAGCTCCCTGCAAAAATACTAAGCAATGTAAGAAATATAAATATACATCTATCTTTTGATACATTTCCTAAACCTTTTCTTAAATTATCATATATACTACACATCTTCACCTCTATAACATTTCATAAAACTCATATTATGCCGAATTTCGGCACAATAAAAATAGGAGATACCTTTTGATATCTCCCATACACTACAGTGTCTCTTTTATTTTCAAAATCTCTTCTTCTGTTTTCCCTGTAATCTCACAAATTTCAGAAATCGGATAATTTTTCTTCAGCATAGAAATGACTGTTTTTTCTACCCCTTTTTCCATGCCCTGCTCGATACCCTGTTCGATACCCTGTTCAACACCTTCTGCTTTCAAACGTTCCAATGCAGTACACATATTCGTCACCTCCATCGATTTTCCCATCTCAATCAGTTCTGTGGAACCTGCCATCTGACCAATCAAAGACAGAGCTTCTGAACTAATTCTCTTATCACTGTATTTTTCCCGGATCCCATCAAAATTTCCCGCAGACTCTCTTACCTCCAATAAGTTGTGCCGAAATTCAGCACAATAAAAAGGACGAGCGAAAAACTTATGTTTTTCACACGCCCTTTTTATTATTTTACTTGTACTAATCGACTTGTACTAATAGTGTACTAATAATGTACTAATGTACCACTTATCTATACACCCTTACACGTCCTTATACTCTTCAAAACCCGCGATTTTCCGCCGTTTCTTAGAATTTTCCTTCTTTTGCTGATTCCTCAATCGAATCAGTCGCCCCACAATTTATAAGGATTTCATACCATTTTGTGGCTTATAAAGTCCTTGTAGTAAACAGAATACAAATACACAGAGAATATTTTATTAATTTTATTTCCAACATTTTGCTAAAGATATCTTGAAGTCGCTTTAGTATAGCATCTTACCAAAGAAAAAGCAAGTTGATTTTAAAACTTATCAACTCGCTTCTTTTTAATACCCTGCTCATTATTTATTTTTCAGACTCTTTTGTTCGGTACACATACCCTGTATATTCCCAAAATAACTTAGGAGAAATATAATAATCGTATTGTTTAGAGCCTTCCTTTTTAAAGACAGTACCTATTGGCAAAATCCCCTGTATCATTCCTTGACGAATAAACTGCTGGTCTTTTTTCATAATCTTAGCAGCCTCCGTTACAGGTACATTTCCACCATCAAACTCTGGCAACACATAAACCTTCTTTTCATTTTCCATGAACGCAGTATCCCCTTTCTATTTTTTCTTAGATACCCCATCCCATGTGTCGCCTTTAATTTCAATTTATTTTTAGTTCATTTTGTAAACCACATTATTTTCTATCAACTCTCTAAACGTCACTGGCTCATACCCATTCAGCATACAGCCTGCGTTTAATGCTCTTTCCAAAGTACGCATGTACTGATACACCCCATCTTTCCTATTATGAATGTGACCGTAGATATGGTATGCACCCTTATGAAAACCATTCCATTCTGCAATAGGAAAGTGGCACAATACAATACGCTCTCCACTGTCCTGCACAAACAACATCTTATCCACAGAGTCCATACACCCCATAACTTCAAAATCCTTTAGTAATGCCCCATCATGATTACCCTGAATGAGGTGCTTCTTACCTTTTAGTTGCTTTAAATGCTCAGAGTGATAGCACATATCTCCTAAAATATACACATCATCATCATGTGATACCCTTTTGTTCCAGTTTTCCATAAGTACCATATCCATTTCAGATACAGACTCAAAAGGTCTGTTATCAAACTTCAATACATTTTTATGCCCTAAGTGCATATCCGCTATATAAAAATTCATACAATACCATCTCCTATACTAACTCATCATTTTTCGCAATTTATAATACGTTGTTTTCTTCAAGTTCAGAAGTGACATAGCTTCCACAGAAGTTATCTCTTTATTTTCCACCATAGCAATAACACGTTCCCATTCCTCTGGTACTTGCACCTGCGGTCTTCCAAACTTGACTCCCTTTTCAAGAGCCACATCAATCCCTTCACGCTGCCTTTTCAGAATTTTCTTTCTTTCCTCTTCTGCAAATCCGCCTAAGACTTCGATTAAGATATTGGTTATCATTTCTTGTATCCATTGTGTTTCCTCTTTAAAATCCACCAAGGTTGTAGGAATATCCAATATCTTCACACGAATGTTCATTGCTTTAAATTCTTCCAGTTCCCTTTTAATATCACTTTTCTTTCTGCCCAGTCTATCCAATTCTTTGATAACCAGTGTATCTCCTGCACGAAGAAGTTTTGTCTTTAATAGCTGATAACCATCACGTTCTAAGTTTTTTCCAGACTCTTTGTCCACAATGATATTGCGTTCTTCCACACCAAACTCTTTTAATTTTTTAATCTGCCTGTCCTCATGCTGAGTCATGGAAGATATTCTGGCATATCCCCATGTAATACCATTCTCCACTATATTCCACCTCTCTTTCACTTTTTACAGAGAAAAATCTGTTCGTAAAAGTCCTGATAAAACGTGAACGTGCGGAAAGTAGCAGACAGAGTTTAATGAACACATTTTCGGCATATTCTCATAGGGTTTTGTAGTGACCGCAAAAGTATACTTTTACGAACGTTCGAAAAGTAAATCTTTTCCGAACGCTTCTGTGCCAGTTCCGAAGATACGCCCCTAATTTGCCCTGTATGCGATTTTCACGGTAGCCTAGAGGAATTCACCCTATACAGACACGAAAAAGAGCGTACAGAACGTTTTTGAACAAATACCCTATTCTGTCATGTTTCCGTAAAGTATCAGGCTTTTACGAACGTTGTCTAGAATCTTAACTCTGCTTTGGAAATTTTGATAGTGGCTAGAGTCGACAAAAAGTCGATAAGAAATTTGTTAGATTTGTATCCATGAAACAAAAAGGACACCGTGAAATGGTGTTCTGTAAGGGAATAAAGGAAATGAATTTTACAAAGGATTTTTCCATGAACTGTCTTTGATGTACGCAGTCAGAAAACTTTCTATAATAATAGGAAGAAACTCCGTAATGATTTGCCGATTTTTCTCAAAGAAAAATCTCTAGTACCCCCTTTCTCGGCTTTGCCGTAAATATGCCTTCAGACCGCAAAAAAGATACAAAAAGTGAAGCGGTGCATCATTTCTATGTGTTTCCTATTGCTTCAGATTTTTTTCGACAGCCCGTGTTTCAGCCAAAATTTTTGCAAAAGGAAATACCCATAATAGAAAATTGTTAAAAATAGCCCCTATAAATTATCAAGAAAATATGATTTTTACAGAAGCTATTTTTTCACATATCAAATTTTTTAACATTGACTTTCTCAGCAGTACCATACTATCTGGACAAAAAGGTTACTATTGTACACACATGAAATCCTTCTCATCCAAAGTAACTCCATATTCACTCTGTACCATAGAAAGCATCTTCTTGAGTGCCAGATAAATGTTTCCTCGCTCATGAGGTTCAAACGTCTCTGCCGGCATATAAGAATTTAATACCATAGTCTTACTATCACGAAAGAAGCATCCTAAGTAAGTCGCACATACCACACACTCCAGACTTGGAAAATGAATCCTAATCTCTGCAAAGTCACTACGGCAGACATCTGTGATACATCCATGTCTCTTCGCAACAACTCCTGCTGTGGATGCAACCTTTCCTTGATTAAAAATGTTATAGCAGATTTTATACTCATGATTACTCCCATCCAGAACCACGTACCTGCATTGTACCAATGCAGTCTGACCCCCATATGTTAAGGACTGGCAGAATACTACTCTGCCAAACGGATAGGTATAATATACGATTGCTTTATACGGCACTAACATCTTACTGCACCTCCACTTCTCCAAAGTCTACCCTTTTCCTATCCTGCAAAAATTGAATAACCTGCTGCATTTCTGGCGTGGCATTGGAGCATCCATACAGAGTAATATCATTTACAAAATATGTCTTGGACAACAGTTCATAAATAGCCTGCTCCTCTGTACAGTTAATCTTGATTATAGATACATACCCTTTCTGCAATAGTTGTTCAAGTTTGGCGTCAACAGTTTTAGCAAAGAAAGACTGCTTTTCTTTTCTTATAAGATTCTTAACGATATTGGTTTTTGGTACAAACTCAAAGTGATCCATAATATCCTTGGATGTGTTAAGTTTCTCTTTTAACTCCATCACTTCTTTATAGGAATAGCGTTCCAGTATTTTTTCATTCTGCTCTGCCAACCAGTAGGCACTATTCTCTACTATTTTTTTGTCATTGGCATTCAATTTTTCCATGACACTTTTTCTATCTGATACCAATTCCTCAAGATTCTCTGCAAGTAATTTTCTGTCCTCCAGTTTAGGGTTGGACATGACTCGTGTTTGAAACTCAGCGGAAGCTTTCTGCATTTCGCTGCTACACTTTCTTAAAATCTTTTCATATAAATGAATACAAAACAGTCTGTCATGCATCGCATTCTTCTCGATACGCTCACGCACTTCTGCTACTGTATCTGTAAGGTTATCAATTCTTACTTTACCTTCTTTTTTCAAGTAGCTGTCGTATGTAGTCTCAAACTTTTTCATGCTATCTTCATCATTATACAGAACTACTACCGCCGTGTGGTTTGGATACTTCTTAAGTAAATTTCTTGTTATCAGTTCATCTGCTACAGATACATCAAAGTAACATCTTCCGTCTGGTAATACATCAATAGGTGAAACAATTCCTTCTTTCACATAATTCAATATGGTCTGTGGTGCTAAATGTGTTCTTGCTGCTAAATCTCTCGTTGTTAATCTTTCCATAAATAAACCCTGCCTTTCAAAATTCATATTGTTATTTTGCTTTCACAAAGCATATAAACGTATCCATTTCCTTTGGACAGACCTCCAAATGCTTTGGATATTGGCACAGGTGCTGTTACCTATAGAATGTGTGTGTATGGTAGACGCACAAATACAACTACCAACGGATAATGCGTTTATGGTGTAGGAACGTGTGCTATTGATACACGATAACGTGTTTATGGTGCAGGAACGTGTGCTATTGCTATTGGAATACGTGTGATGACTATCGGTGCAGGAGTGATTGATATAGAAGTGTGTGTTATGATTATCCGTACAAAATCTACTGATACATGAATGTGTGCGATTACCATCCGCACAGAAGTCAGTAGTATAGGAACAAATGCTGTTGCTATATACACAGAAACCATTGACAGCGGAAATGTGTTAAGAATATCCGCCCAAAATAATAGAACAACTGTCCAAATTCATTGGACAGTCAATTCTCAAGGGATGCCAAGGCATCTCTAGTACCCCCTCTATCAAAGCTTAAAAGAATACAAATCTTCCATAGAATTATCAGATACAGAATAAAAGAACACACTTCTTCTGCACTTACAGTTTGCCTGTCCTATACCAGTGTAAGAGCCTTTGATTCCTTATTTCGTCTCATTTTTCAAATGAGTCTAACCCCCATGAGTTTTCAAATATACAAAATTTTCAGAATTTCTCAAAGGCACATCTTACCCTGTATCTGCTATAAAAAGCGGTACTTCTGATAGGGTGAAAATCGTCATCTGATACCTTATCTCTTGAATTTTTGGGTAAAACACAGAAAATACCAGTAGGTGTGAGTTGATACAGTGTTGAGAAAATGTATCTTAGAAATTATTTGATATCCTATTTACAGATATAAAAATAACCCACTGATACATTAAATATCAGTAGGTTATTGTTATCTCTTTAGAAGGATACAAACTGAAATTTACATAAATCTGCTTATCAAGTTATATGCAGTAACTACATAGACAAAAATTGCTACACCTGCAAATATCATAGCATCTTTCTTTGCACCATTATCATAACACTCCCTTGCATTCGTCAAAAAGGTTAATCCCATAAAAACAAACATAATTGGCAGTGTTATATCAGTAGACACTATGTTCATCAGTCCAAGAGAACCGAATATAATGGTTAAAACACTAAATATTGCTTTCTTGGTACGCATAAGTACTTCTCCTTCCAACTTCTGTTTCTTTTTTAGATACACTCATTTATTCGAGATTTTTTATAACTAAGTTGTAATTGCTATCATAATGCAGTCCAAGTTCTCTACACATTCTATCGTTTACCTTATCTAAGGCTTTCTTGTATTCTGCGTACTGTGGAGATAGCACCATCAAATTAGGAATGAATATGTCGTTATATCCTTTATCTTGGAACTCTTTCTGCATTTTTCTCTGGGCAATAAATGACGGATGATATTTCATAATGCTAGTTTTCATTTTAGCACCTTTCTTTACCATTTCTTTTAATTTTTCATATTCGCTTTCACTCATATCACGATAATAAGCTATCATCTCATCTGCAGTTCTTGTTTCCGGTGCAATCCCACCTGCTATTTTTACACCTATTCCCATAATAAAAGGAACTTTCAATGTCGTTTCATCACAATACTCTAATATGTTCCGTAAGGCTTGCTTCTGCTCCAGAGTCTTTAATCTCACATTAAGAAATGGTTTGAAGTGACTTTTTAAGTAATCTCCCCATTCTTTCCCCGGTAATAAAGACTCAATCGCATTTTCGACAGTTTGGTAATCAAGTATCTCATTTGCCTTGTCTGCATTACCATCATCTATAAATTGCTTCAACGCTTCAAGTTCTGAGTCCTGTAAAATTTTTTCCTGTAATTTTTCCTGATAAATACGTAAAAGAATACTTTTATCATCTTTTTCCAAAAGGGTTTGTATATCTTTAATACCAATCCCAAGCTTTCTATATACCGAAATTTTTTTTAAAGTTTTAACGTCTTGCATGGAGTAGTTTCGATAGCCGTTGCTATCTTTATCTACTGACAACAATCCTTTTTCTTCATAGTATTTAACTGCACGCTTTGTCATTCCGACTTCCTTAATAATTTCATTCAATAACATCGGACACACCTCCTTGTGATGATAGTATAAGGGTGTACGTTACGTACAAGTCAATATATTTTTGAAGTTTTCATTTCAATCATACAAATTCAAATTTACCGTTCAAACGACAAATATCTCGTTCCTTGAAAAGTCAGTCTGCCAGTATCACCTTCTACAAGCATTCCATATTCTGTTCCAGAAACACAAAGCTCTATCCTGTCTCCACTTTCCACCTGAAATGTCACATAATATGAAGTGCTTGTTGTAGTATGGAATCCGTGTGCACCGCTCGAATCACCTGCATTTGCATGTTGATGATGCGTAATGTTTTCTCGCTTTGCAACAACGACAACTGGCACTGTTAATCTAGGTGACTGATTATTCTTATTCCATGTGATAATTCCCTGCACCAAAGAGAAAATAATAATACCAACCACAATAATAAACATGACTGGAAACATAACGTTTATCAACTCAAACATCTCAAACACCCTCCTCGTATCACCAGATTTTTTTTGTTTTGACAATTTCAAATTTACACATCTCTGTATATTGTCAGTATATCAACCATACACCCCAAACACAAGAATTTCTTCGTATAAAATACTAATCTCTCTTCTTCTATCTGATACCCCATTTTATACACAAAAACAAGCCTGCCAATACCTATGTATCAGCAAGCTATTTTCATCTTATCTATGTAGTTTTCTTTTAAGATTATCTATTTCTGATAAACAAAAAATTATTTCTTTTTCATACATCATATCGACAATCTTTTTCAGTTCTGGATAGTTCTCAGCACATTTTTCTATTTCTGGCAGTAAACATTTCATAACGTCTATTGGTTTAGGGTTTTCATCTTCCAGAGAACGCAGAACTTTTACCTTTTTTATATCTATATTAAATCTATCCTTATGGCTTCTCTGATACGCCTTAGACAGAATATGCAATATAGTTTCTACATACTCACACTGTTCTCTCTCCCACATCCCTTTTTCATACATAGCCATAGACAAGTACCTTACTCAATGAAGCTGACTTCTGTGGTAGAGTCTGACATCACTACTTTAACAAATAAATCATACTTCCATGACTTTCTCTTGTTCTCAAATTCTGTTCTCTTATCCTTTAAGTGCATAGGGTCAAGAATAACTTCTGCATCCTTTTCAACCAAACAATTAAAATAAAAACTATCCTGTAAATTACTGTCAAGACCTGCTGCAGGAATAAACATATCTTCACAGTCAGAGCCAATTGTATGTCGTGTGTAATAATCCTCTGTACTCAGTTCTGCAAGATACATTCTTGCTGTGGCAATACTCAGATGTTTCCCATGCACATCAATATATGTATTGGCATCTGACTCCATAAGAATGTTATTGATTTTATCCAGTCTCTCTAATAAGGCTTTATCAGTCTCATAATTTTCTTTCAGAACCTTATCATTTTTATTTTTCACTTTGCCACAATAATTCATTTCTCGATTATCAGTGCTTGAAAAATAATGATGAGTTTTGTCGAAAAACTCATAAATCTTAGCACGTTCTGCACGAAGTTCTACAACTTTCATTTAAACACCTCTTTCTATTTCGTTTTGGTGTCCACACTTTAACTCTGAACAATGTGGATTGCAAGTGCTGAAAGAACTGTTTTTGCAGGTTTATCACTATCTGCCAAAAAAGACTAATTAAAATTGTGCTTATTGTATCCCCAGTCAGAAGCAGTGAAAAAAGGCTTCGCCACCGAACGATTGTTCTGGGTGGCTTTAAGGACATACCCCCTATATGAAGCGTATTTGGCGTTTCTAGGGCTGTTAGAACAGGCTAGGCATATTTACCCAGAAAGGTGCTTTCTAAGCAGGAAAAAGCGAATACGGATGATACCATTTTCAGAGCATAAAAAAAAGAGACAATTATTCATACGAATAACTGCTCTCTCTATTTATTCATATAGGATGTGTGCTTTCTCACTTTTATAAAAAAGTCTATCCACAGCACATACCATATCATATATTGATTTTCCCTTGATTGATACCCTTCTCCAAAGGCTGCTTCGTGTCTCAATACCATTGAATGTGCGGTGTATCCACCGACACTTTCTATCCTTAATTTCAATACGCCCCTCTGTCACTCCAGAAGCATTGTCATATACAGTAAGGAAAACGGCAACACTGGCGTATAAGTCTTCCGTAGTAAAACCGTAGTGATTTAATACCCTTTGAATGACTGACTCATTTTTATAGGAGACTCCAATATATTTATACTTCTTTGTGTGACCTGTTTCCATGTCTTCTACTGTTACAAACATTGCATTGAAATCATTGCTTCTCCAAAGCAAATAAATACAAATAGGATTTTTCGTATTCTTAAAGCGGATCTCAAGAGAACTCCAACCAACTTCGCCATTCATTGCCGTACCACCCCCTACCTTAGATACACTCTAATATCTTGTATCTGTTTAATGATATCTTACATGATTTTTCCAACAATCTGTTCACTGCTCTCAGCATCTCAAATGGAGAATATGGTGCCTTTATAAGGGAATACCCATCATATTTAACTTCTTTCCCGTTTACTACCAATTTTTCACAGATACATTTTCTCCCTACGATTTCAAAGCGGAATTTTGCATGTGCTGTTAAATCTTTTTTATAAACTGAACCTTCAAAATAGCTTCTTGAATTTGTTTTGTCATAATCAAAATTCTTTTCTTCCATAAAATAGCATACCAACTCTTCTACAATGTCTATGCCTTTATAGTGAACTGGTGATGTTTTAAGATTTGGGGAATTACACCAGATATCTCTTGTTCCACAAAACAAATCTGTTGCGCAGGCTACGTGTTTTGTCAGTTGTATCTCATGCAAATCCAGTAATCTCCAACGGAAATCAAGGTATGCTGTCTGCTTGTAAAATGGATTGTGACCGTTAAAGCCTGTCACATATAATCTGAACTCCTCTTTTTCGTAATCTTTTTCTGTCATATCTATCCTCACCTGTTTCTAGCAGGGGCTTTCGCCCCTAACTCATCATACCTATAAAATGTTCTTGGGGGCTTTCGCCCTTATCTTAGTACCCCCATTATACTCTACCTAAATTTGCCTATCAGACCAGAGAGAAAATTCAGCCTTGCTACCACTTTACCCTCTACGCCCTCTGGCTTTACTTTATCAAAATCCGCTACCTTGTTGTTATCACCTTTTGTAGTGATGTTGCCTTTCTCATCGATTTTAACTGCTCTGTGGCATACCAGTGTATCCTCATCCACACGGAACATTACTACATCACCCTTCTCAATGTCTTTTGTTTTCTGGATGATAGCCACAGAATTCGTCTGCATGTAAGGCTCCATTGAGCCAGACAAAACTACCACGGGTCTGTACCCAAATATATAGAACTCATCCTTCATAATGTACACTCCCAATATCAAATATATGGAGAGTACCATGATACCAAATGAAACTACTCTGCCTAAGATTTTACTGCCTTTTTTCAATGTAACACCTTCTCACACCAATTATCGTAATGATTACCAGTGAAACTGCTGCTATGAGCAGATACATACTAAAATCACTCGTATCTCCAGTTTTTACGGTTACCTTGTTACCCTGCTGTGTTACATCCACCGTACTCTCTGAATCATTCTCCAGTAATTTGCCTTCGAAGTGAAAACGGGCGGTTAATTCTTTTCCTTGCCAGTCATTCCCCAACTCGATCGGCATGTAACCTTTCAATGGTAATTGTACTGTCTCACCGCTTTCCACTTCTACCCAATCAGAAGTCAACTCTTTTAGGTCTACAAATTCTTGATTGTTATAACTGTATAACATGACATCGTACAGTGGTGACTCATTCAAATTCTCTGTATCAACAAGGCGAAACTGAAGAGCATATTCCGTATCATTCGTTACTTCTACGGTATCTTCTATGATTTCGTCTGGAGCTATATTTTCATGTCTCCATTCCTCACCGCCAACTTGGAAAGCAAAGCTGTCAGAACTCGCCACCGCTTTCAGCGGATTGGCAATTACCCCCAGTATCATAATACCTAATACTAATCTCTTCATTTACTCCGCCTCCATTTGCTTGTAAGTAAAATACCCAGTTTCATAGTTCGCCCAGTCGATACCTTCTTGCTCAGATAGCCAGTTATGAGTTAATCCTGTACACATCCAGAATGGTAAGCAGTCTGTCCTTACTGTTTCTGACCAGTTCTCTGATACATACACCTTATCCAGTGTGTCCATGTAACCAAACATCTGAGACAGATTAGAATCTTCACGCATTTTAAAGCCTGATAAATCTAATTCCTGTATACTACTGTGTAAGAACATTTTCTTGTAGTTTACACCATCTCTTGTATAGAAATGGGAAAGGTCAAGAGCAGTAAGATATCTGCAATCTTTAAACATATTTTCAAATGTCTCTACTGACTCCGCATGTTTTGTTCCCATCTTCAGTGTTCTCAATGTATTACAATTCAAGAACATACCACTCATATTCTTTGCACTCTTTACGTTCCATGAACTGATATCCAATTCCACTATATTCTGACAGTTTGCAAACATCATCTGGAAGTTTTGTATCTGACTGGTGTCTATGTTGTTGATGTCCGTTGTCTTCAGATTCTCACATGATAAAAACATATTCCTTGCGGAAATGGAATCTTTCGTGTTCAGTACCTTTTTAAAGATTACTTCTTTCACGCTTGTATAGTAACTGAACATTGTATTTAAGGACTGGTCAGCAATAATGCCGCCTCTACCCCCTATGTACATCGTGCTGTTTTCATCTACCCAAGCAATGACACTACCATCTTGCTCTTTTGATACATCAAATTTTGTTTTGCCTTCTTTGTAGTCCGACAAGTCTGGAATCGTATTCATAAACTCTACTTTTTTGACAGTGGACTTTACTGGACTGGTAATCTCGTTAAATTCTTCTCCAGATACCAGATACGGCTTTACAAATACTCCAGAGGTAACAGTTAATTCTTTTGAATCATAAGCAGTAAACCATGCAAAAACTCCCGACATATTCGCTGTTAAATACAGCATCACTACTGCAAGGAAAAGCAGTATCTTTTTCTTTGTCATAGTCTACCTCCGTTCTTACAGATTACTCTGTAACCAAAAGGTCATCTTCCATGTATACTTCTTGGACAGGTGTTTCTTCACATTTTACCCCCATGACCTTCTCAATGGAAGATACCACAGAATTTACAATATTATCTTGGTTGTTACGAATTGACATAAATACTCCTGTCGTGATAAATGCGATAACTACTAATACAAATGTAAATCTTAAGAATTGTTTTCTACTTAACATTACATCTCGCCTCCTTTAATTTTTGTTTGGAGACATGAGGAATACCCATGCCTCCATGTTGATCAATTAATTTCTTAATTCTTTTCTACGATAGCTGTCCAGTCATTTCCTACGCTGCTCGTGTTTCTGTGCTGCTTTGCAAATACCTCGATTTTTACATCGCCAGTAACGTTCTGCCAGTTGTTCTTGGCATCTTCGTCCATAGCAAATTTGTAATCGTATACATGAGAGGTCTCTGTTGAACCATCTGTATCTGCATCGTTTTCAATGCTGCCTGCCAAAGAAATATCATCGATTGTGTACTTGATAGACTTTTTATCTTCACTAAGTACCCCATTCAGTTCCTGACCATCTTTTGTGGTAATCTTGTACTCATGGTCGTCATCTGTAAATGCCTGTGGTGCGGATACTGTGAGAACAGCCTTTACATCCATTGACTTCTCACCTGTATTGTTCACAGTAAACTTCAGCGGATTGGAATCTCCTGGGTTGATTATGGTGAGTCCGTTAGAAAGGTCTTCCGTTGCTTCTGTGATATTCATAGTCAATGTACCTGCTCTTGCAGATAAATCTTTAGACTCGTAATCCGTAAAATAAGCAAATGCTCCACCAAGTACTGCTACTGATGCTACCACTGCTAATCCCATAGTTGCTACTCTCTGTTTATTTCTCATGTCTTTGTCCTCCTAATTAGAATCTCTAAAATTAATTAAATGTTCCCATTTGCGAGTTACTTACCAGTTGTTAAGATGTCTCCGTCCTGCTCCATCTTCTTTCTGAATGCTTCAACATCTTCCTCTGCAAACTTCAAATAACCCGTTGGGGTCTTCATTACAACTGGTATGTATCCTTTTTTCACCCATTCTCTCAGGGTGCATGTGGATACATCGAGATAAGATGCTGCCTGTCCTGTAGTCATCATCTCTACTTCCTCCTTTCTTTACGCATCTGCATGTATGAGACTGACTCACATCAAGCAGACCAGTTGATTGATTTATTCTGCTAGTTTCAAGCAGGATACTAGATTAAATCAAACTTCGCAGTTTGGAATAACACATCAATTTCGTTACAATGCCTTGGATTTGGAAATAGACAGGGGCGAAAACGCCCCTTCTTGGAAATAAAAATAAGTACCCCCTATGAGAGGGGCTTCGCCCCGTCAGACTACCAGTCCTTTAGTACTTACCATACTTCTCATGGGAATACCCATTCTATTGTTTGATACCCAACCTTTCTTGGCAGGATCACTTTTGATTCTTGATACTTCTTACATGGTGCCTCCAGTGGTACACTACTTACCAGTTCCTTCAAAATCAATCAGTTTATTCAGTCTCTCTAACAGATTATCTGGTATCTTGTAATAACCCCATGTATCTGGTGCAGTGCCTACTGGATACTGACACACATACACATTACCCTCGCTGTCCTTACATAATTCTCCTGCCTCTGGCGTATGACCATTACTCCATGTACCAGTTGAGGAATCATAGTGGCAAAAGTTCTTCTTGTTCTTGATACAAATAACATCTGCATCACCTTTCGTGTTTACATAAAAGCTGTCTCCGCCTGTAATTGCTTGCAACTGAGTCAGACGGCTTATATTTGGATTGAATTCATGTTCCAGTTTCAATTCTTTAGGCAGGTAAACAATATCTCCATTATTTTTTGCATACAAGCCTGCAGGTGTTGATTCGCTACCCTTGTTCTTCATATCTTCCAGAACATCTTCCCAGATACCTACTGCATCAATCTTTATTGTCATCAATGCACCGTAAGGACTTTCAACCGTAGCACCGGTGACTGGGTTCGTCACGAAGTCATCTGTGTCGGTAGTTCCTACCTCTACCCCCCATACTTTAAATAATCCATCAGAAGATACTTCCACCTCTGGTACTGGAGTTGATATATACCCATCTACTTGTTTTAACTTGACCTTTAACTTTCCTCTTGTATAGTTATTACCTTTCTTTAGTACGAACGTTTCTTCTTTGCTGTTTTCGTTTACATCATATGCAAGACGATACTTCTGACTGGTATCTTCTTGTGTGGTGTCAAGAATTACATGCTCATCAATACCATTCTTACCAAATATACTCGGTATGACTTGATATATCGTCTTGGAATCAAGTGGAGATACTGACTGGAACTTTGAATAGTTCTTGTCGAGAAACAGATTGAAACTGTTTCCTGCATTGATTACCCCCAATAAAGTGCCTTGGGCATCATACTTATACTGGTCTCCTAATACTCTTCCTGACTCTCCACTTTGATTGGCAGTCAGATATGATAAATGGTAATCTTTACCCAATGGTCGTCCTATCTGGTCTGCTACATATACATCACAATAAATCCTGCTCTGATAGGATGTTGATACTTTCTTCTGTGTATACCCAATCGTAGAGCCTTCATACGCATAATGAAATGTTACCTCGATGTCTGTTCCGTTGACTGTTCCCTCTACAGTTTCATCTGATACTAATGTGTAATCCTTCTTCGATAGAATGTCCTCGTTCGCCGAAAAAGTGAACTGACTTCCATTGACAGCCAATGGAGAACAATATTTATCTAACTCTGGTACATAAATATTTCTCTCAATAACCTTTTCCTGTGAGTAGCTGTGAATGATATCTTTGACTGTAATTTTATATAAATCTTTCTGCTCCTTGCCGTCCATGAACTTCTCTGGCGAAGCAGGGATTTCCTTGATACCCCCGCTAACACTATCTTTAGGAACAAATACCAAGTACTCATAGTCCTTACAAAAATAAGACGGCTGACTAAATGCGTACCCATGCACTTCTATACGTTCTGGTGGGTTTAAAATAAAATTGTGATACAGTTTTGTCTCTCTGGAGTTAATATCAATATTGGTCAGTGCGGTACAGTTTGAAAGTGAACCATAAGAAAATGATGTGAAACTCTCTGGTAAAATCAGCTTCTTCATGGTAGTGTTGTTTTGAAACGCATTCCCACTCATCGTTTTTACACCATCTGGTACAGTAACGACCTCATCGTTTCCCCAGTATCTTATTAGTACCCCTTTAGAACTGATAGTGAATTTCTCTTCTTCGGGTTGCTCTAAAGCACTGAATGTTAAGTTATCAAATTTCTCACAGTATAATGGTACCTCACTGTATGGATATCCAGTTACCTTTAAATTGTTAGTACCAAAGACACTAGGACTGCCTGTAGCGAAAGTAATGTTCTTGCTGTTTATAACTACTTCTTTGAGGTTCTGACAGTTACTTATAGCACTGTTAGCAATATACGTGCATGACTCATTGATTACGATTTTCTCTACTGACACGTTGTTCTCAAATGCTCTGCTGTTAATTCTTGTAACGTTATCTGGGATGATCACTTCGCTGTCTGTGCCTGTATATTTCTTTAGTACCCCATTAGAATCTATCTCAAAGGGCGAAGTTGGGGGAGTCTCCTCTTCTAAAAGTGTGTCTGGTAACTGAGGAATTATTGGTTCTTGGGATTGTGTAACTTCAATCTGAGGTTCTGATTCTGTATCTGATATGGTATCCGTTTCCTCTTGTGTGTCCGTGTGGTTAGATTCGCCCTGTTCACTTAGAGACTGGGATGTTGTCTCTGCTGCTAAAGTTGTTACTGGTATCGATACTGCCAGACTCGCCGTAGCTAACAGTGTGATGACTCTTTTATATCTCATTGCTCATTTCCTCCTGTCTTCTTTCTGTAATAATTCTTCTTGAATGCTTCAATGTCTTCTTCATCGAAAAGACGTCTGCCTGTAGGAGTAATCGTGCAGGCGAGCCAGCCTCGATCGACATAGTCTCTCACTGTATTCTCTGATATTCTCAACTGCTTGGCTACGTCTCCTGTCTTTCACATCATGTAACACCTTCTTTCCACTTTTTATTTATAATAGTTTAAAATCATATCAATAAAACGAATTTGAATCTGAAGGAAATTTCTAATCTTGAGGAATTACAGAATCTGAAGAAAATGAAGAAAACCTTCACCACATGTTTGTAGTAAAGGTCTTCGTTAAGATTTTATTGAAATTATTTACGCTTTCTCAATACAGTAGCCAGAGCAACTCCAAGTGAAGCAAGACCTGTTCCTGCTACTGGAAGTGTAGCTGTTGCATCTCCTGTCTTTGGAGAAGTTTTTGTTGGTTTTGCTGTTGTCTGGTTGTTGTTTGTGTTGTTCTGTGTATTGTTCTGGTTGTTTGTGTTGCTATTTCCGTTGTCTGGAGTTTCTGGTGTCTGTCCATTTCCATTGTCTGGAGTCTCTGGTGTCTGTCCACCGTTGTTGTTGTCTCCATTGCCGTTGTCTGGATTCTCTGGAGTCTGTCCGTTGTTGTTATCACCGCCGTTGTTGTCTCCACCGTTATTGTCTCCGTTACCATTGTCTGGATTTTCTGGCTTCTCTGGAGTCTCTCCGTTACCGTTGTCTCCGTTGTCTCCAGTTGTGTATGTCAGTGTGACTGTTGGGAAGTCTACTGCACCTGTAGAATACTTAGAATCAAATACAAAAGTCTGCCCGTCAGTTGCACCATTCTGCTCGATAACATACTGCTGTAATGTAGTCGGGATTGTAAATTTGTATACTGTACTCGATACCTTTTCTTCCTTTACACCAGTTTTTCCATCAAACCACGGAATATCCTGATATGGTTCAAATCCATCCTGCACACCATTTACTGTATATGTGATTACGATATCCTGAGTACCGTCAAATGTTGTTGAGCTTGTTGCTACGTCTACAGTGATAGCCTTTGCTTCTGGTGTGGAAACTTCGTCCTTGACAGTTGTGTCTGCCTCTGGTGCTGTCTGCTCTGCCTCTGTCACTGTTGAATCTACATCTGCTGCAAACGCCGTCACTGGTGCAGTCCCCAATACAACTGTCAGTGCTGTTGCAAGCATCAGGTTTTTCCATAAACTTTTCCTTCTCATGTTTTTTCTTATTTTTTATAATATAAAATATATTATATCTTAAATGTATTAACACATTGACTTCTAAAATACAATAGATACTATGAAAGGTGGTATTGTATGTTTAAATTAAAAAAAGAAGCTACTGAGTACGAAAACAAGTCACTTCGATTGCCAAAGGATCTCATAGACGAAGTTCAAGCACTCGCTAATAAAAACAATCTTTCTTTTAACAAAGTAGTTATTCAATGCATCGAATATGCATTGGACAACATGGAACCAGAATAAAACAAATAATCAAACTTCTTGTTAAAAAGGCATTGCTGATAATACGCTATGTCTTTTTCTTTTTTCAGCATCTGGTCATGTTTCTCTAAAGAGTATAACTCACTTCTGATATATTAGTCAATATATAACTCATTTTAATATCTGATTTTTATTACTCTTTTTTATTATACTGATAATATCCTAACGAAAGTGAGTAATAACATGATTGAAGATAAAGTATTTGAGCGTATTGACTATATCCGTAAAACAAAACATTTTTCTATGTACCGTCTGGCGAAAGAAGCGGATATCCCCTACTCCAGTTTGAACAATATCATCCACAGACGTACCTGCCCTACAATCGCAACTCTTGAAAAACTTTGCAAAGGATTAAATATCACATTATCAGATTTTTTTGACTTTGAATTATATCCACTGCAAAATGAAAATCTGACACCAGAAGAGGATGAACTGATTAACAAATACAGGTCTTTAAACAAGAATAAGCAGGAACGCCTTCAAGCATATCTTGACGGTCTGAGTGAGTCATAAAAATATCGGCAGGAACAAGCCCTGCCTCGGATACCCCCTATCAAAGTATTAGTTTGCATGCAAGTCTCGTAGCCAACGTTCCACCTCTTCCATGTCATACGGATACTTTTCGTGATACTCTTTGTACAACTTCTCAGCCTCAGCCTCACCTACCACTTTAATTACACCATTCTTCACATGAAAAGCTGTTTGATATAATAACTTTTCATTCTTACTTGGATACCAATCATACACCACGAATACAATATCAAGGTCTGGACAAACACAGAGCCACCCCAATACACCTTCCAAAAGCTAAGTATACAAAAAGACTGCCAGATACCTCTCGGTAAATGACAGCCTGTTCTGATACCCTATTTTGTTGTCAACATATTGTTACGGATTTCTTCAATCTGTTCTTTTGAAAAGCCTGTTGCTCTCATAATGACTACTGTATCTATTCCGTCACGAAGCAGGCTCTTAGCAATCTCTACATTAGTATCATGCCGTTCATTTCGTTTGGCAATATTTACAGCCTCTAATTTCTCTTCTTCTAAACTCTGGAATACTTTCGTCATGCTCAAATACCTCCTTACTGACTTCGCATAGTCTCTGTCTATAAATTTATCACTGCTCACCAAAATACCAGTGATAACAAATACCTGTGTGTTTTCATCTTCAATCTGTTTCGCCAAATCTACTACTTGCTCAATCACTTTCTGCTTCACTTCTTTGCCTTTCTTTGCAAGTGGAAGAATGATAAGCAGCATAAGTTCCTTCTCTGACAAAGTTTCATTGTTCTCCAGTTTCTTTTTAACAGATTGGTTTTTGATGATGTAGTGGAAACTGTTATTGAAAAAAATTACAGTTGACACAATGGACGATAAGTCCGCCAAAAATAGTATTACCGTAGAGAAAAAAACAGAAATCGGCTACATTTTCATTCTGTATACCGATTTCTATTTCTTTTTTATATTCTATTCATTCATATTGGCCAATTTTGCGCTTTGATCCGCTGCGATCAGACTGTCAATTACTTCATCCAGGTCTCCATTCAAAATCGTATCCAGTTTATGAAGTGTCAGCTTGATCCTGTGATCTGTCACACGTCCCTGCGGGAAGTTGTAAGTTCTGATCTTCTCAGAACGATCTCCTGTTCCAATCTGGCTTCTTCTCGCCTCAGCTTCTGCGGACTGCTGTTTTTCCAGTTCCAGTTCATACAGTTTGGAACGGAGCAGACGGAATGCTTTTTCTTTATTCTGCAACTGTGATTTTTCTGTCTGACTGTAGATCACAATTCCTGTCGGATAGTGGGTCAGACGCACTGCAGAGTCTGTTGTGTTTACACATTGTCCTCCGTTTCCGGATGCCCTCATGACGTCTATACGGATATCTTTTTCATCGATCACAACGTCCACATCCTCTGCCTCCGGCATCACTGCCACTGTGATCGTAGAGGTATGGATCCGTCCGCCGCTCTCTGTTTCCGGCACACGCTGTACACGGTGTACACCACTCTCGTATTTCATACGGGAGTATGCTCCCTGCCCTGTGATCATAAATACACACTCTTTGAATCCGCCGATTCCATTTTCATTGAGGGAGATCATCTCTGTTCTCCATCTGCGGCTCTCTGCATAATGTAGATACATCCTGTATACTTCCGCAGCAAAAAGTGCAGCCTCGTCACCACCGGCACCGGCACGGATCTCCACGATTACGTTTTTATCATCATTCGGGTCCTTTGGAAGCAACAGGATCTTTAATTCCTGCTCCAGCTCTTCCACTCTGGCTTTGGACTCATTCAGCTCTTCCTTTGCCAGCTCGCGCATCTCTTCATCAGATTCTTCTTCCAGCATCATCAGGCTGTCTTCTATATTCTGCTTACACTGTTTATACTCATTATATGCCTCTACGATCGGAGCAAGATCACTTTGTTCTTTCATCAGCTTGCGGAAACGCTCCGGATCATTTGCAACACCGGGCTCCTGAAGCTCGCCCATGACTTCCTCATAGCGGATCAATAAATCCTCCAATTTATCAAACATCTTTTTCCTCGTCCTTTCTATTACTCATCCTACCTATCATACACGCCAAAGACCACCCGGTCAAGACCTGCCAAATCCTTTTTCACGCTTACGCCAGTATATCCTGCCTGTTCCATCAGATTTTTGACATCCTCACCCTGATCAGAACCGATTTCAAACAAAAGCCATCCCTTCTTTTTCAGGTATGCAGGTGCCTGTTCAATGATCCTCCGGTAAAAATACAGGCCATCTTCTTTTCCGTCCAGCGCAAGATACGGATCATGGTCTTTTACTTCCTCCTGCAGTGTTTCTATCACAGAAGTTCTGATATACGGCGGATTGGATACAACCACATCATAAGTTCCCTTTACATTTTCAAACAGGTCACTCTCCAGAAACTCTGCATCGATCTTCAGCTTCTCAGCATTTTTCTCTGCCACACACAGCGCTTCTTTTGAAAGATCCACGCCAACACCTGTCACTGTTCGGGGCTTTAATTCATGCAGGAGACTCAGAAGGATACATCCGGAACCGGTGCACATATCCAGGAGTCGGATTTCTCCCATCTGTTCCTGTTTGCACACATCCAACGCTGTTTCCACCAGTACTTCTGTATCCTGTCTCGGGATCAGCACGTGTTCGTTGACCAGAAATTCCAGTCCCATAAACTCCTGAACACCTGTCAGATGCTGAAGCGGAATCCGTGTACTTCTCTTTCTGATCAGCTCCAGATATTCTCGCTCCTCCTGATCGTGCATCGGGTGCTCCGGCTCCATATAATAAGAAGCCTTTGTAATTCCGGTCACATGTTCCAATAAATACCAGGCGTCCAGATCATACTCTTCCACGCCGGCTTTTTGTAAGCTCTGCGCTCCTCTTTTCCAGGCTTCCTTCCAGGTCATAAGGCACATTCCTCCTGTGTACACTTGTTTTCCCCAAAAGATTCCTCTGTCTTAGAAAAATTTTCTTCCAGATACGCCTTCCAGTCGAATACCTCTTCCACTGCCCGGATTGCCACTTCGATCATACTGTCATCCGGTTCTTTTGTCGTCATCATCTGCACCCACATTCCCGGTTTGCTCAAAACATTGACCACAGGATTTTCACTGCTTCCCGCCAGACGGATGATCTCATAAGAAACTCCCGCGATCACCGGCATCAGCGCAATCCGGATTCCTACTTTTAAGACCTGCGATTCTGCTGTGATAAAAAAACAGAAAATAATACTGACGATCATAACAAAAAAGAGAAAACTTGTCCCGCAGCGCTTGTGCTGTCTGGAGCTTTTTCTTACATTTTCAACCGTAAGCGGCATTCCGTGTTCAATACAGTTGATACACTTGTGCTCTGCCCCATGATACATAAACGTCCTCTGAATATCCTTCATTCTGGAGATCAAACCAATATACAAAAGAAAGACTACCATTCGGATCACACCTTCCAGCGCAGTAAGTACCCCTCTGGACGAAATATAATTCTTCAAAAGATCACTCAGGAAATACGGGAGGACCATAAAAATCCCGACCGCTGCCACGATAGAAAATGCCACCGTAAAGCCCATCATGATTTTTTCTTGTTTTTCCTGCTTTTGCGCCTCTTGTTCAGTAAGAACTTCCCCCTCTTCTTCCTCGAAAAAGCTGGCCGAATAGGTCAGCGTTTTCATTCCCAGCACGAGCGAATCGATAAAATTAAAGATCCCCCGGATGAACGGCACTTTATATACACCCTGCCAGGGGATGATGCCTTTGTATTCTTTGACGCAAACCTCGATCTGCTGATCCGGTTTTCTGACAGCCACTGCATACCGTGTCTTATTTTTCATCATAATGCCTTCCAACACTGCCTGCCCGCCTATATTTGATGACTTCATACTGCCCTCCTGTTTTTCTATATACGAAAAACAGGCTGAGATACATTCACCTCAGCCTGCCATAGTCTTTTCCTATTTAATACCATATTTCTTGTTGAACTTGTCAACACGTCCGCGAGCCTGAGCAGCTTTCTGCTGACCTGTATAGAATGGATGGCATTTGGAGCAGATTTCTACGTGGATGCTCTCGTTTGTAGATCCTGTTACAAATGTGTTTCCACAGTTACAAGTTACTGTTGCCTGATGGTACTCTGGATGGATTCCTTCTCTCATGATTTTCACCTCTCTATTTTAAAATATTATTCTAATCTCTAAACAGCTACACCATAATAGCATAGTTTTTTCTGTTTTGCAAGTTTTTTCAATAAGAAAACTTTATCTTTTTTCAATTTTTAATTTTTTGCTACTTTTTCTTTTCCAATCAGGAAATACGGAACTGCCAGGAACAAAATACCGCCCACCATATTTCCAATGGTTACAACAGCCAGATTATAGGCATATCCGCCGATGCTGATATCGTACTGTGCCGGATTCAAAAGACCGATCATCATCAGAGACATATTTGCCACACTATGTTCAAATCCTGCTGTAAAAAATGTGATCAGACACCAGAACGTCATAATCAGCTTTCCTGTTTCTGTTTTCATTTTAATTCCGCACCACACTGCCAGACATACTAAGATATTACAGAGTATTGCCCGCATAAACAGCGGCAGCGGTTCTACAGACATCTTCATCGCTGTAGTATCTGCCATGATCGCCTGTACGCTTCCTGTACAGAGTCCTGTCAGAGAGTACATTCCTGCTACCAGAACAGAGCCTGCCAGATTCCCGAGCCAGCAGGTCACCCACACTGTCACAGAATCCTGAAATGTCACTTTCTTCTGAAACATCCCAACAGCCATCACAAAATTACTTCCTGTAAAGAGCTCTGCTCCTGCCATCAAAACCAGACTGAGGGCAACGCCAAAGCAGCCTCCCATAATAAACTTCACACCCGGCACACCGCCTTCTTTTAACATTCCACCTGCTGTAAATGCCAGAAGAACGCCAAATCCAACAAACATTCCCGCCAGCATTGCTGAGACGAAGTATGCCCCTGTCTGCTGCCGCAGGAACTGGATTTTCTTTTTGGCTGCATTTCCTGCCATGTCAATTTCTTCACGAAACATCTTGATTTCCTCCTCAGTTTCTCATCATTCAAGTATTCTTGAACATCCCGCATTTTGTCACATTTTGCAGGACACCAACCAGAATATAATATCTGTTTTGTGAGTCAGAATCAAGTATTTTCTTTCGTACAAGAGTGATTTTAGATAAATTTTTGACGAATTACTGTCTGCACCAGCTCGGCATTCGTTCTTGTCCGCGAGAACATATTCAGCAGATTGTCCACTGCTTCATCTGCTTTCATGCCATTCATTGCCTTTCGGATGATATAAACTGCATCCTGCTCTTCTTTATTAAGCAGCAGATCTTCTCTTCTGGTTCCGGATTTCGGAATATCGATCGCCGGGAACACTCTCTTCTCCTGAAGTTTTCGATCCAGCACCAGCTCCATGTTACCGGTTCCCTTAAATTCTTCATAAACAACATCATCCATCTTGCTTCCCGTTTCCACAAGTGCTGTTGCCAGGATCGTAAGACTTCCGCCCTCACGCATATTTCTTGCCGCACCGAAAAACCGCTTCGGCATATGCAGTGCAGCCGGATCAAGACCACCGGACAAGGTTCTTCCTGACGGCGGCACAGTCAGATTGTACGCTCTTGCCAGACGGGTGATACTGTCTAACAGGATCATAACGTCTTTTCCATGCTCTACCAGACGCTTCGCACGCTCGATCACCATCTCGGATACCCTCTTGTGATGTTCCGGCAGCTCGTCAAATGTAGAGTAGATTACTTCCACATTTGGTCCCGCGATTGCTTCCCTGATATCGGTTACCTCCTCCGGACGCTCATCGATCAGAAGAATCAGAAGATGCATGTCCGGCTCTCTTTTCTGAACAGAGAGTGCCACTTCTTTGAGAAGGGTTGTCTTACCGGCTTTCGGAGGTGATACGATCATTCCTCTCTGCCCTTTTCCGATCGGAGAGAGCAAATCTACGATCCGCATTGCAGTCGTTGCTCCGGGTGTTTCCAGAGAAATCCTCTGATTCGGGAAAATCGGAGTCAGATCTTCAAAATTATGGCGCTTTACTGCTTCTGCCGGACGCAGCCCATTGATGGTCGATACGTACAAAAGTGCACTGAATTTTTCAGACTGTGTTTTAATCCTTGTATTTCCTGTGATGATATCTCCTGTCTTCAAATTGAAGCGCCGGATCTGAGATGGTGACACATATACATCATTTTCACCCGGAAGATAGTTTTCACACCGGATAAACCCATACCCGTCCGGAAGTACCTCTAAAATTCCGTTTGCAGTACGCCCGCTGTCAAGCTGTTCGATATCCGTTCCCTCTTTTTTCTCTTTCACTTCTTCTTTTGCCTGTGCGTTGGCCTCTTCCTGTTTCTCTTTATCATCCTGCGCCAGCATTGCTTCGATCAGATCTCCTTTTTTTAAAGTGGAAATTCCTTTCATTTTTCTTGCCTTTGCCAATTCCCGCAATGTAGCGAGCGGTAACGATTCATATTTTTCTCTTGTCATAATTACCTGCCTTTCTCAAAATTCACTTTTCATTTATTCATTTTACTTTCAATCTCTTGGGGATCTTTGTCTGAACTGACTTAACTTGAACAATTTTGTAAAGTTTGTTTTTTTATTATAGCGCATCTTTTCCAAAAAAGAAAGTTTTTTTTGAAATCTTGCACCGTTTCCTTAACAGTGTTATGATTATGGAAGAATGTGTTCTGCACAGGAAATCTAAGAATCAGCGAGGTAAAAACTATGACAAACAGCGAAAAAGCATTACAGATGCACGAACAGTGGAACGGAAAACTGGAAACTGCAGCCAAAGCACATGTCAATTCCAGAGAAGATCTGGCAATTGCTTACACACCGGGTGTAGCCGAACCTTGTAAGGTGATCGCAAAAGATCCCGAAGCTGCTTACAAATATACAATCAAATCCAACACCGTAGCCGTAGTTTCTGACGGAAGTGCGGTTCTGGGACTTGGCAATATCGGAGCACTGGCAGCCATGCCTGTTATGGAAGGAAAAGCAGTTCTTTTCAAAGAATTCGGCGGTGTCAATGCCGTTCCGATCTGCCTTGACACGCAGGATACAGAAGAGATTATCAAAACCGTTGTCAACATTGCACCTGCATTTGGCGGAATCAATCTGGAAGATATTTCTGCACCGCGTTGTTTTGAGATCGAAGAACGCTTAAAAGAGCTTCTGGACATCCCTGTCTTTCATGATGACCAGCACGGAACTGCCATTGTTGTCCTTGCCGGTATCATCAATGCTCTCAAAGTAACCGGAAAGAAGAAAGAAGACTGCCGCGTTGTCGTAAACGGTGCAGGTTCTGCCGGAGTTGCCATCACAAAACTGCTTCTGACCTACGGATTTGAACATATTACAATGTGTGATATCAACGGAATCATCAGCAGCGCATCACCGAACCTGAACTGGATGCAGAAAAAGATGACAGAAGTGACAAACCTGGAAAACAAAACCGGTTCTCTTACAGATGCCATGTGTGGAGCTGACATTTTCGTCGGTGTCTCTGCTCCTGGTATCGTCACAAAAGAGATGGTCGCATCCATGAATTCCGACGCCATACTCTTTGCCATGGCAAATCCGGTGCCGGAGATCATGCCGGATCTTGCAAAAGAAGCGGGTGCACGCGTTGTTGGAACCGGACGCTCTGATTTTCCAAATCAGGTCAATAACGTTGTCGCTTTCCCGGGAATTTTCAAAGGGGCGCTGGAAGGGCGCGCCACACAGATCACGGAAGAGATGAAACTTGCTACAGCCAATGCCATTGCAAGTCTTGTTTCTGATGAAGAACTCAATGAAAACAATATTCTCCCGGAAGCATTTGATTCCCGTGTTGCCGACGTAGTCAGCAAAGCGGTAAAGGAACTGATCTGATCATGCGCTGGGGTGAAAAAAGATACCACTCTCTGGATTATGAATTAAAACAGATGTTCAAAGAAAAAGTTTACAAAATCGCCTTAAACGGCGGAATGACCTGTCCAAATCGTGACGGTCATGTGGGAACAGGGGGCTGCATCTTCTGCAGTTCCCAGGGGTCAGGTGATTTTGCCGGCTCTGCCAGACTTTCCATCGCCGAACAGATAAAACAGGGAAAAGCAGATATTTCTTCCAAACGTCCGGTGCACTCTTATATTGCCTATTTTCAGGCATTTACGAACACTTATGCGCCGGTGGAAACACTTCGCGCCCTTTATATGGAAGCCATTGCTGATCCGGAGGTGAAGATTCTCTCCATTGCCACCAGACCGGATTGTCTGGGAGCAGATGTCCTCGCACTGCTCGATGAGATCAACCACATCAAACCTGTCTGGGTAGAGCTGGGATTGCAGACCATCCATCCCGAAACCAGCGCCTACATCCGGCGCGGATATGAGCTTTCAGTATTTGAACAGGCAGTAAAAGAACTTCGTGCCATCGGCATCACGGTAATTGTTCATACGATTCTGTATCTGCCGGGTGAAACGAAAGACGATATGCTGGATACGATCCACTATCTCAATCATATGGATATTCAGGGGATCAAACTGCAGCTGCTTCATGTCTTAACCCACACAGACCTTGCAGCCGACTATGAAAAACACCCCTTTTATATTCCCGATATGCAGGATTATATTCAGTTTCTCGGTACCTGCATCGCACAGTTGAACCCCGAAATCGTGATTCATCGCCTGACCGGAGACGGGCCAAAAGACCTTTTGATCGCCCCTCTTTGGACAAGCAATAAAAGAACCGTATTAAATCAGCTTCACAGCCACCTGAAAGAACAGGATATCTGGCAGGGAAAGGAGTACTATGTCTGAAACTTATACACTGTATAAACTGATCGTATTGTGCATGCTGGATAAAGTGGATTTTCCATTGACAACTTCACAGATTTCCGAATTTATTCTGGAAAAAGAATACACAACTTATTTTAAGCTTCAGGAAACACTCGCTGAAATGGAACATTCCGGACTGCTCCGCGTGGAAACGACACACAACCGTACTCTGTATCATCTGACAGACAACGGTCTGGACACCATCCAATACTTTAAAAACAAGATTTCCCCTGCCATTCAGCGGGATATTGATGAATTTCTCAAAGAAAAGAAGTATGATCTGAAAGAAGAGGTTTCTGTCAAGTCCGACTACTATCTGAACACCAACCATGAATATGAGGTCTGCTGTCAGATTGTAGAAAACGGCTTCAGCCTGATTGATCTGAAACTCACGGTTCCTACCGAATCAGAAGCTGAAGCCATTGCCGGAAACTGGGCTTCCCAGAGCCAGGATATCTATACCCTACTGCTTGCGAAGCTTTTGTAAATGCTCTTTGATTTGTTTTTCATAGCCAAGATCGCCGGGTTCGTAGAACCTGGCGTTTTTGATTTCATCCGGAAGATACTGCTGTTCTACATAATGATTCGGATAGTCATGTGCATATTTATATCCGATCCCATGTCCCAGATTTTTAGAACCCTTGTAATGTGCATCCTGCAGATGTGACGGAACCGTGGTCTTATATTGCCGTACATTTTCATTTGCCGCAAAAATCGCATTGACCGCCGAATTACTTTTTGGCGCAGTCGCCACATACAGTACTGCCTGCGATAAAATAATCTGTGCCTCCGGCATCCCGATCCGCTCCACTGCCTGTGCTGCGGAGACAGCCACCGTGAGTGCCACAGGATCTGCATTTCCCACATCCTCTGCTGCACAGATCATGATCCTGCGGGCAATAAATTTGATATCTTCTCCTGCATACAGCATTTTTGCCAGATAATACACTGCAGCATCGGGATCAGATCCACGCATACTTTTGATAAATGCAGAAATCGTATCATAATGATTGTCTCCACCCTTATCATAGCGCACAACCCGCTTTTGAATACACTCTGACGCCACATCCAGCGTAATATGAATCTTGCCGTCCTCACTGCGCTCTGTCGTCAAAACACCAAGCTCAATGGCATTGAGCGCACTTCTTGCATCTCCGCCGGATACATCTGCCAGAAACTCCAGCGCATCCTCGTCAATCTCTGCGTGAAAGCTTCCCATTCCCTTATTCTCATCATAAACCGCACGCTTCAACAGGGTGCGAATATCTTCTTTTCCCAGAGATTTTAATTCAAATACACTGGATCGGGAAATCAACGCACCATTGACTTCAAAATACGGATTTTCCGTTGTTGCTCCGATCAAGGTAATGGTACCGTCCTCCACAAATGGCAGCAGATAGTCCTGTTGTCCCTTGTTAAATCTGTGGATCTCGTCAATAAACAGGATCGTTTTTTTGCGATACATTCCGAGCAGTTCTTTCGCTTCATTTACCACCTGCTCCATATCTTTTTTTCCTGCTACTGTAGCATTGATCTGCTTGAACTCCGCACTGGTCGTATGTGCGATCACCTTTGCAAGAGTCGTCTTTCCCGTTCCCGGAGGTCCGTAAAAAATGATCGATCCCAGCTTATCCGCCTTGATCGCACGATACAAAAGCTTGTCTTTCCCTATGATATGCTGCTGTCCTACCACTTCCTCCAGCGTCTGCGGACGCATTCTGGATGCCAGGGGAGATTCCTGTTCCTGTGTTTTTTCTCTCATATAATCAAATAAATCCATACTCTTCCTCCTGCCGGCTTCTGTATATTTCAGACACCGCTGATCTCGCGGATGACCTCTCCTGCAATCAAAAGCCCTGCCACCGGCGGTACAAAGGAAATGCTGCCCGGAAGTACACGGCGGGCTCCTTTGTCCTCTCCGGTCTCACGTCCGGACGTATCGACTGGTTTTTCCGGTGAATACAATACTTTCAGATGCCGGATCCCTCTTGCTTTCAGTTCCCGCCGCATCACTTTGCAGAGCGGACACATACTGGTCTTTGACAGGTCTGTGATTTCAAACAGTTCCGGATGCAGCTTGTTGCCGGTTCCCATACTGCTGATCAGTGGGATCTCCCTTCTCTGCGCCAGTTCCGCGATCGCCAGCTTTGCCGTTACCGTATCGATGGCATCAATGATATAATCCGGAGTTTCTTCAAACAATTCTTCCACATTATCCGGCAGTACAAAGGTCTCATAGGTCTTTACAACAATCTCCGGATTGATATCCCGGATCCGCTCCCGCATCACTTCCGTCTTCATCCGTCCGATGGTACTGTGATATGCGATCGACTGCCGGTTGATGTTCGTCAGAGAAACCTTGTCATTATCGATCAGGATCAGCCTGCCCACACCGCTTCTTGCAAGTGCTTCGATACAGTGAGAGCCTACGCCGCCGACACCAAATACCATGACAGTCGCCTGCTTAAGTCTCCCCAGCCCTTCTTCTCCGATCAAAAGTTCTGTTCTGGAATATTCATTCATCTTATATATCTCCTCTATTTCTAAGGCAGAAGCAATCTGTCTGCCGTCACAAATTCAAATCCTTTTTCTTTCAGTCTGTCTATGATCTGCAAGGCCGCCTCCACAGAGGTTCCGTAACAGTCATGTAACAGAATCATATCATTTTCTTTTGCCTGCGTCACTACTTTGCTGACAATTTTCTCTGTATCTTTTACAGACCAGTCCAGCGGATCCACTGTCCACATAACCGGGATCATGGAAATTTTTGCGGAAAGTCCCTTTGGAAATTCTCCAAAAGGAGGTCTTACATATTCTACCGGATTTCCCGTGATCTTCTCGATCAGACGGTTCGTCTCCTCCAGCTCTTTGAGCGCTTCCTCTTCTTTGATCTTCGTCAGCTGAACATGATGATACGTGTGATTTCCAATCAGATGTCCGTCTCTTGCCATCTGCCTCACCAGCAGAGCATTGTCGCCTTTTTCAATATTCTCTCCGATCAGGAAAAACGTAGCATGCACATCCCGCTCTCTCAGCCCGTCCAGAAGTTTCTCTGTATACGCTGTACTCGGTCCGTCATCAAAAGTCAGCGCGATCTTTGGTCTGATTTCTTCTGTCTGCTCCACATCCGCACTCACAGGCTGTACTTCCCTCTCTGCCGGAATATTCACAAACGGCTGAATCCCCAGCAACAAAAAAACATAGGTGACTGTTAGCACTCTCCCCATCCATTTCCAACGCAATTGACTCACAATCCTTTTCTCTCGTTATTGCCAGTATATGCGGCTTTTCCTGAATTTATGGCATGTGATGCTTCCGGTACTGGGACGGACTCATCTGCATCTTCTTTTTGAATGCCTTGGAAAAATACAGATTATCTTCAAATCCTACCGAATACGCAATGGATGCAACGGAAAGCCCGGTCTCCCTGAGAAGATGGCACGCCTGACGGATTCGATATTCCGTCAGATATTCTTTTGGGGACTGCTTCTGATATGCTTGAAATGCACGAAAGAGATAGCTTCTGCTGATTCCCGTATAATCCGCTACATCCTCCACTGTGATCGGATAGGAGTAACTGGATGCAATATAATCCTTTGCACGCTCCACATAAACCTGCCGGAGGTCATCTTTTTTCTCTTCTTTTTCCGCATAGTGAATAAACACGGACAGCATGGTATAAAGAGCTCCTGTCATAGCTGCTGCCGCTTCATATGTCGTTCCTCTTACCTGATAGATCTGCTCCAGCTGCCGCCAGATCAAATCTCCCGGAATCTTATCCCTTCCGATCACCGGCCGTTTTCTCGCAAAATCAGTTGCCCGCACCATCACAGCCGCATCGGTTCCCATAAACCCCGCCCATGCGTATTCCCACGGATCATCCGGATCTGCATAATACTTGACCTCTGTATCCGGATACAGAATAAAACTGTCTCCCTCTCCCAGATGATATATTTTTTTATCTGCCACATAGGTTCCCTTTCCCGAAATAATATGGTGGATACAATAATGATCCCGGATTCCCGGTCCCCACTGCTGCTCCGGTCCGCACTGCTGATACCCCACATTATAAACGGAAAGAGAACTCAGAAGATTATCTCCTACTTTATAGGAGTATTTGTATGTCTGTTCCACGCTCTTCTTTCCTTTCCCCAAATCTGTTCTTTGCCTCTATTATACAACATAATTCCATATATATGCACGTATTTTTTATAGACTTTTTTCAGTCTGATTTTTATAATGAACTTGTAAAAATACTCAGTCTCTATGGAAAGTGAGGAATCAACATCATGAAAGAACGTTTGATGAAAAAATTTGAAGAACTTTTCGGTAGCACAGAAGGTGCCGGTTTTTATTTTTCTCCGGGACGCGTGAATCTGATCGGAGAACACACAGATTATAATGGAGGACACGTATTTCCATGTGCGCTGACACTTGGTACATACGGAATCGCCAAAAAGCGCAGTGACCGTATCTTGCGTCTCTATTCTATGAATCTGGATCATCTCGGTGTGATCACTGCCACTCTTGACGATCTGACCAACAAGCCGGAATATAACTGGGCAAACTATCCGCTTGGAGTTCTCTGGGCATTAAAAGAAAAAGGATACTCTGTAGACTGTGGAATGGATCTTGTGATCTACGGAAATATTCCGAACGGTTCCGGTTTGTCCTCTTCCGCATCCCTGGAAGTTCTGACCGGAGTAATCGCAAAAGATCTCTGCGGATTTGATGCCTTAAGCATGACAGACATCGCACTGATCGGACAGTACTCTGAGAACAACTTCAACGGATGCAACTGCGGAATCATGGATCAGTTTGCAGTTGCCATGGGCAAAAAAGACTGCGCGATCTTTTTGGATACCGGCACACTCTCCTATGAGTATGCACCGGTAGAACTGGAAGACGCCAAGATCATCATCACAAACAGTAAGGTAAAACACAGTCTTGTTGACTCTCAGTACAACCAGAGACGTCAGGAATGCAGCCATGCGCTCTCTCTTCTTCAGGAAGAACTGGATATCAACGCTCTTGGTGATCTGGACATCGATACCTTTGAAAAATTCAAAGAAGTGATCACGGATCCTGTAGAGCAGAAACGTGCGAAACACGCAGTTTATGAAAACCAGCGTACCATCGAAGCAGTATCTGCATTAAAAGCAGGCAACATCGAGCGTTTCGGCGAACTGATGAATCAGTCCCACATCTCTTTAAGAGATGATTACGCAGTATCCTGTGAAGAGATCGATATCCTGGTCGATCTTGCATGGCAGATTCCGGGTGTTGTAGGTTCCCGTATCACAGGGGGCGGATTCGGCGGATGTACCGTAAGTATCGTAAAAATTGACGCTGTCGATACTTTCATCAATACTATCGGACCTGCATATAAAGAAAAGGTCGGACACGAAGCCGAATTCTACACCGTTGATATCGGAAGCGGTGCACAGAAACTGGAGACTCTCTAAGAAAGAAGGAATTTATCCATGCTATATGAATCTATCAAAAAACTGGTACAGTACGGGATTGATACCGGACTGACTCCGGAATGTGAACGTATTTACACTATAAACTTACTTTTGGATGTATTCCATGAAGACAACTGGGAAGATGTCTCCTGTGATCTGACAGATCTTGTGCTGGAAGACATCCTCGCCGACCTCCTTAAGGAGGCTGTTACACGCGGCATCATTGAAGACAGCATTGGCTATCGTGATCTGTTCGACACCAGACTGATGAACTGCCTGCTGCCGCGTCCGGCCCAGGTTCAGAACGATTTCTGGAGACATTATCAGGAATCTCCGGAATCCGCCACTCAGTTTTATTACAAGTTCAGTCAGGACAGCGATTACATCCGCCGGTACCGGATCAAAAAGGACCGCAGATGGACTGTAGACACAGACTACGGAACACTGGATATTACCATCAATCTGTCCAAACCGGAAAAAGATCCGAAAGCCATTGCCGCTGCGCGCAATGCTTCTGTTTCGGCTTACCCGAAATGTCAGCTCTGTATGGAGAACGAGGGGTATGCAGGGCGCCTCGATCACCCGGCCAGAGAGAATCACCGCATCATTCCGATCACGGTCAATGACAGCAAGTGGGGATTCCAGTATTCTCCTTATGTCTACTACAATGAGCACTGTATCGTGTTCAACGGAGAACATACTCCGATGAAGATCGAGCGCCAGACCTTTGTCAAGCTGTTTGATTTTATCAAACAGTTCCCGCACTATTTCCTCGGATCCAATGCAGATCTTCCGATCGTAGGCGGTTCTATTTTAAGCCATGACCACTTCCAGGGCGGACATTATACCTTTGCCATGGAAAAAGCGCCTGTCATCCAGGAGTTTACTGTCAAGGGCTTTGAAGATGTCACAGCAGGCATCGTAAAATGGCCGCTCTCTGTGATCCGTCTGCAGTCTGAGGATGTGACCAGAGTGATCGACCTTGCAGACCACATTCTGCAGGCATGGCGAGGATATACAGATGAAGCTGCTTTCATTTTTGCTGAAACAGACGGACAGCCTCACAATACGATCACGCCGATCGCCAGAATGCGGGATGGAAAATATGAGCTGGATCTGACTTTGAGAAACAACATTACCACAGAGGAACATCCGCTCGGAGTATACCATCCTCACAAAGAACTGCATCATATCAAAAAAGAAAATATCGGTCTGATCGAAGTCATGGGGCTTGCTGTACTCCCTGCACGTCTCAAAGATGAGCTGGAGCTGTTAAAGACTTATATTCTTGAGAAAAAAGACATCAGAAGCAATGAGACCATTGCAAAGCACGCGGACTGGACCGAAAGTTTCCTGCCGTCCTATCCGGAGATCAACGCAGAAAATGTCACGCATATTCTGGAACAGGAAGTCGGAAAGGTCTTCTGTCAGGTCCTGGAAGATGCCGGTGTTTACAAATGCACAGACGAAGGACTCGCTGCATTTGACAGATTTGTTGAGACTTTATAAAATAGATTTCGGGAAACAGTGACTAAAAAGAACATCTCCGCAGAACTCAAAAGTTTTCATACTTTGCTTCCACGGGGATGTTCTTTTTCTTATTTTTTCTTTTTCTTATGTTTCGTCTTTTTCTTTTTCACACTGTACCCAAATGTCCCGATCTTCTTCCCGAGAGACAGATACTCTCCATGCGAATATGCCATCAGTCCTGTCTTATTCAGCTCAAACTTATTCTTTTCATTCAAATACTGCTCATCAATCTGTACTGCCAGAACTTCCGCCAGAAACATATGGTGGCTTCCCAGTTTTTTCACTTCTGTAACTTTACATTCGATATTGACCGGACACTCTTCGATCACCGGTGCATACTGAAGCTTTTCTGCTTTTGCCGGTGTCAGATGTGCCTCTTTCCATTTGTCCACATCCTTTCCGGAACGTACTCCGCAATAATCGGTTGCTTTTGCAAGCTGCTCCGTTGTCAGATTGATAACAAATTCTCCACTCTCTTTTAACATATGATACGAATATCGCTCCGGACGGACAGAAATATAAACCATCGCCGGATTAGTACAAATCGTGCCCGTCCATGCGATCGTCAGAATATTGCTCTTTCCGGACTTGTCCGCCGTACTCACCATCACTGCCGGGAGTGGATATACCATATTCCCGGCTTTCCATACTTGTTTTCCCATTTTTTGCTCCTTCTACTGCTGCAGTGCCGAAACCAGTGTCGGTACAAGCTGTTTCTTTCTGGACACCACACCCTTTAGCTCGATCATCTCCGGATTTCCTTTCAGATCAAACGCAGAGATCATCTTTTCTCTTGCTCCGTTTCCGGCGCATAAAAGTTCTGAAGATTCTGCGACAATATTGGTCAGCATAAAGAAGATCATATCCAGCCCCTGTGTCTTTCTTGCCTGTTCCAGATAAGCGGATACTTCTGTTTTGATCTCACGCAGCTCTTCTGCGCTCATAGAGCTGATCTGACCAACTCCAAAGTTGATATCGTTGACTGTAAACTGTTTGAAATCCAGGAAACAGATTTCTTCTGCTGTTTTTCCTTTCAGATTACTTCCTGCATTAAACATCTCCAGTGCCAGCTTCTCAATATCAATCCCTGCGATCTCTGCCAGTTTCCTCGCAGATCTTTCATCCAACGGTGTACAAGTCGGAGACCGAAACATCAGGGTATCGGAAATGATCGCCGAGCAAAGGAGTGATGCGATCACCGGCTCTACTTCTACTCCCTCTTCCTGATACATCTGATAAACGATCGTAGCGGTACATCCAACCGGCTGATTTCGGAAAAATACCGGACCCATCGTTTCAATACTGCTCAGACGGTGGTGATCGATGATTTCCAGAACCTCTGCTTCTTCCACACCGTCCACTGCCTGATTTTTTTCATTGTGATCCACCAGGATCACCTGTTTTCTGCGGCTGTTGAGCAATCTTCTTCTGGAAATAAATCCCAGGAAATTGCCTGCCTCATCCAGGATTGGGAAGTCACGGAATCTCCTGCGTGCCATCACATCTTTGACATCATCCACATAGTCATCCATCTGGAAAGAAACGATCCCCTCTCTTGTCATAAACTGCTTCACCGGAATACTCTGGTTGATCAAACGTGCGACCGTGAATGCATCATGCGGAGAAGAAATGATCACGATTTCTTTTTCTTCTGCCTGTTTTAAAATCTCTTCTCCTACACGTGCTCCGTTACACACCACCATACAGCTCACATTCAAATCGACGGCATGCTGCTGTGCCTCCTGGCGGTCTCCTAAGATCACCAGATCATTTTCTTCCACAAATTCCGACATCAGCTTTCGGCTTGATGCAAGAATCCCGACTTTTCCGTTCAACACATAGCTGTGTGGATTTCCTGCAATGATGGTTCCATCAATGGTCGATGCAATATTCCGGTACTGCGTCCTTGCCTTGGAGAGAATCCCGCTGTCATACACATCCATGTAAGAAGTCGCGATATCTCCAATGGTGATCAGACCTTCCAGTTTGCTGTCCCTTGTCACAGGAAGCGTCTTGATATTCAGCTCTTTCATAGATTTCCACGCACTCTTGATGGAAACACTTCCCTTGATTCCTTCAATGTTACGCAGTTCTACATCTTTGACCTGCACTCTTAAGTCCGACAACAGCTTCGGTGCCTCAACCTGAAAATGATCCAGCACATACTGCGTCTCTTCATTGAGCTGTCCCGCTCGCCTTGGACTATAATCTTCTCCCGTGATCTTAGATTTCAAATTAGCATAGGCGATCGCAGAACAAATCGAATCTGTATCTGGATTTTTATGCCCTACTACATACACTTTATTATTACTCACTCCGTTATTCATATCAATCCAAACTTCCTTTGCTTATTTTCTTCTATAGTGGTTATTGGTGTGAACAGTAACCTATATGTAGCTTGCCATTTTTTCCAGATTTCGTCAACCCAAATTTCAAGATTCCGTGTCTTTTTGATAAAACATATGCTATACTGTCTTTAATGCAAAGCAAAAATCTTCTGTTTTAAGAGATTTTTGTTTTAAAGTTTTAGAAAGTCGAGGTGCAGCGATGAGCGAAGAATTAAGAACAGAAGAATTACTGACAAACGAAGGACACACAGAGACAATGGCTGATTACGAAGATTATTTTGACGATGCCAATCCATGGAACAGGGTTTTGGAATATATGGAAAAGAAAACGATCCTCCCTGTTAAGATCGAAGGAATCGTAAATGGCGGTGCCATTGCCATGGTAGAAGGACTGCGCGGATTTATTCCGGCATCCAAACTCTCCCTTTCTTACATTGAAGATCTGGAGACTTACCTGCTCAAAGATGTGGAAGTTCAAGTGATCGATGTAGATCAGGCAGGCAACCGGCTTGTACTGTCCGCCCGTGAGCTTCTCAAAGAAAAAGAAAGAAAAGAAAAAGAAGCACAGATCGCAAGTATCCCAATCGGTACGGTTATGTCCGGTACTGTAGAGACATTACAGAACTACGGTGCATTTGTCAAACTGGAAAACGGTCTTTCCGGACTGGTACATGTTTCTCAGATTTCTCAAAAACGCGTCAAGAATCCTGCAGCTGTTTTGAATGTAGGAGATGAAGTTCAGGTCAAAGTCATCGGTATTAAAGACGGCAAGATCAGCCTGAGCATGAAAGCTTTGGAAGAACCGGAAGAAGAAGTTGTAGAAAAAGTTGAGATTCCAAAAGCCGAAGAGATCGGTACAAGCCTTGGAGATCTGTTCAAAAATATTCAGTTATAAAAATCTGTGATAAAAAGCCGCCGCCTCAAAGATTCAGCACTTTGAGACGACGGCATATTTCCGCACATTTCCAGCACAAGCCTTCTTTTCTTTCCCAGCCCCCTACAAATCGATTTCTTTCAAATACGGGTTCGTCACTTCATAAAATTTTTCTGCTTCTACTGCTTCTGCAATCGCAGTGTCGATCGGCATCTTGCCAAGTACCGGTACTCCCAGTTCTTTTGCAATCTCGTCAATATGACTCTCACCGAACACTTTGATCTCTTTTCCGCAGTCCGGACATTTGATGTAACTGTAGTTTTCCACGATTCCAAGAACCGGAATGTTCATCTGTTTTGCCATGTTGTACGCCTTCTTTACGATCAGCTGTACCAGATCCTGCGGAGAGGTGACGATCACAACTCCATCCACAGGCAGGGACTGAAATACAGTCAACGGAACATCTCCCGTTCCGGGAGGCATGTCAACGAACAGATAATCCAAATCTCCCCACATCACATCTGACCAGAACTGTGTCACAACGCCTGCGATCACAGGACCTCTCCAGATGACCGGTGTGTCCTCCTCTTCCAAAAGCAGGTTGACGGACATGATCCTTGTTCCATCCGGTGCGCTGCACGGAAGCATTCCCATCTCGTTTCCGATTGCCATCTCGTGCACTCCGTACATCTTCGGAATGGATGGACCTGTAATATCTGCATCCAAAATTCCTGCCGTATATCCTTTTTCGATCATCATACGTGCCAGGGAAGCTGTTACCAGCGATTTTCCAACGCCACCCTTTCCGCTGATGACTCCGATCACTTTTTTCACCTGGGAACCTACATTTGCCGGTGCTTTGGATGGCGCCGTATTGCCTGCATTCTGCTTCTGGCTTTCACAGGAACCGGAATGAGAACATCCTGCACAGGACTCTTCGGAACATCCTTCTGTATATTGTTCTTCCATTTTCATTACCTCTCTTTGTTCTATAAATTCATCTGTCTCCATCTTTGAAAACAGGATTTCAGACTGATTCTATTGTACCACAATTTGAGGATAATGCACACAACAACTTTTTACAGGGACTCCTCCAGATCAGAAAGCATCACATCCAGTGCAGTGATTCCGCCTTCCGCAGTGTACCATACTGCCGGATGTTCCAGATAGATGATTTTTCCATTTTTGTAAGCATCTGTCTGCATAACAAGTTCATTTTCCATAATTTCTTTTGCCGTCTGTGCCCCGTCTGCCCCGATTGCCTGATCACGATCCATCACGAAAATATACTCTGGGTTTTTCTCGACAACTGTTTCAAATGAAGCTTCATTTCCATGTGTTGAGGTACTTTCAGCAGCTGTCAGATTGTCAAATCCGATCTCCACTCCGATAATGGAGCATCTTCCGTCATTTCCCATTAAGTTAAAGCTTCCGCTTGTAGTCATTCCTACCAGTGCTGTATGCCCTTTTGCTTTTTCTGCCAATGCTTCAATTCTTTCATCAAAACCGGCTGTCTTTTCTTTTACTTCATCTTCCAGCCCAAACATAGAAGCAATCGTCTCTGCATTTTTTGTCACGCTTTTTACGACACCTGTCTCCACATCTGTCGAAAGGTATACAACCGGTGCAATTTCACTGAGCGCGTCATAGGAAGAAGCCAGACGTCCGCCGATGAAAATCACTTCCGGCTCACACTCCATCACAGCCTCCAGATCTGCCTCTTTGATCGTTCCCAGATTTGCAACCTTTTCATTATCCACATAATCAGAAAGGTACTCCAGAGAAGTAGATGCAGAACCTACTATTTTGTCTCCAACACCAAGATTATCCAGGATATCCAGTGCTGCCATATCCAAAACAGCGATACGTTCCGGATCATATGGTACTTCCAGAGAAATTTCTTCTCCGTTTGCATTCAGAGACTGGATCTTGATCTTCTCAGGTGTTTCCTGTTGTTTCTGCTCCTTTGCCGTTGTATCTGCAGAACTTCCTGTTGTTCCTTCTGCCTGCCCGCATGCTGTCAGACTGAGTGCTGCCACTCCTGCCAATAATACTTTTGCTAATTTTCTCATCTTCTTCCTCCATCTTTGTTTTCTTCCATTTTCTGTCATCAATAATATACCGATAATGGTTTTCCTTTGATATTTAAAATTTCAAAATCCACCTGGTAAATCTCAGAAAGGACTTCTTTTTGAATGACTTCTTCAACGGTTCCATATTTCGCGATTTTTCCGTTTTTAAATGCACAGATATAATCTGAATAAAAGGCTGCATAATTAATCTCATGAAGTACAAGGATCACTGTTTTTCCCAGCTCGTCACTTAACTTCCGCACCATCTTCATCAAATTCGAAGCATGATAAATATCCAGATTATTCGTCGGTTCATCCAAAAAGACATACTCCGTATCCTGCGCAATGACCATGGCGATGTATGCTCTCTGCCGCTGTCCTCCGGACAATTCATCCAGAAACCGGTCTTCAAACTCTTTTAGTTCCATATAATCGATCGCCTGTGCAACGATTTCTTTATCCTGCTTGGTCATCCGCCCTCCCGAATGCGGGAACCGTCCGAATGCAACCAGCTCTCTGACTGTCAGCTTCATCTCGATATGATTACTCTGTGTCAGAATCGCCAGATGCTTTGACAATTCTTTACTCTTCCAGTGCTCCAGCTTCTTTCCTTCAAACTCTACCACTCCTTCATCCTTTGCGATCAGTCTGGAAAGAATGCTCATCACAGTAGATTTTCCCGCTCCATTGGGACCGATCAGAGCAGTTACTTTTCCTTTTTGAATTTCAAAAGAAACGGAATCCACCACGGTTTTTCCGTGATACTGTTTTTTTACTCCACGTATCTTCACTCTTCTAACTCCTCCTTTTCCTCAACAGAAGATACAAAAAGTATCCTCCTCCGCCTACTGTAATAAATACACTGACCGGAATCGCATATACAAAGATCTGTTCCGAGATCATCTGCCCTGCCGCCAGAACAAACATCCCGAAGAAGACAGATCCCATGATCAGCTGCGAATGCCGGTATGTTTTCAAAAACTGTCTGGACAGATTTGCGATGATCAGTCCGAGGAATGAAATCGGTCCTACCATCGCTGTGGCGGTCGCGATACAGAGTGTCACTCCAAGCAGAAGTTTCCGGATGGCCCGGTCATAATCCACACCCAGATTGATTGCCTGATGTCTTCCAAGAGACAACACGTCCAAAAGCGCAAGTTCTTTTCGCAACACAAACACGATACCTGCCAGAACCAGGACTGCTGCCAGAATAATTTCCGAGTTGACGTTGTTAAAGCTTGCTACCAGCGTTGCCAGAAGGCTGTCATATTCATTGGGATCCATGATTCTTGTAAGCGTACTCTGAATGCTTCCGAAAAACGAAGTCAAAACCGTTCCGATCAACAATACATACAACACATTATAGTTTGTTTTTTTGAACAGATAGCTGTAGACCAAAACAGCTGTTGTACTCATTAAAAACAGATCGACCACAAAAGACACGTTCGCATTGACAGCGAGAAAACTTCCGGAACCTGCAAAGAATACCACTGCTGTGTGAATCAGCGTATACAACGAATTCATTCCCAACAGACATGGTGTCACAATCGTATTGTGAATAATGGTCTGAAATACGATCGTTGCCCCTCCGATGGCAGCAGATGCCACCAGCATGACCATCAGCTTTGGAATCCGGATTTTCATAGCATACCGAAACAGACGCTCATTTGAAAAGGAAACATCCACAAACAGATAGGCGATTGCTGCTGCCGCCACCAGTATCCCTAAAACAAGAAGCTTTCTGCTGTTTGTCTTATGAACTGCACTGTGCATCCTGTCTGCCTCCTTTCCCCAGAAGTATTCTTCTTCCTCCGTTTTTCAGTCGATACAGCAACAGTCCTACAAACAGGATGCTGCCGAGAATTCCTACGATCAGTTCGATAGGCAGTTCGTAAGGAGCGATCACTACTCTTGAGATCATGTCGCATACAAGAACGAACAAAGCTCCAAACAGCGCAGTGTCTGCCAGCGTTCCGCGAATCTTATCACCCTTAAACATGGTGACAATATTCGGAACGATCAGACCGATATAAGAAATCGAACCAACCACTACCACCACCGACGCCGTAATCATTGCCGCAATCGTAAGGCCCATAAAAAGCACCAGATTATAAGGCACTCCCAGATTCTGAGAGAATTCTTTTCCGATCCCCACAATATTGAAATGGTTTGCAAATACAAATGCCAGCACAACCAGCGGTACTGTCAGATACACAATCTCATATCTCCCGCGCAGTACCATAGAAAAATGCCCTACCAGCCAGGTGGACAGCGCCTGATTCATCTCGTATTGATAGGCAATGAAGCTGGTGATCCCTCCGATCACATTTCCAAACATGATTCCGACCAACGGTACCAGCACCACATCTTTAAAACGGATTTTCTGAACAAACCACACAAAAATCCAGGTTCCCAGAATCGCCGCCACAAACGCAAACACTGCTCTTCCAAGAAGTGTAGACTCCGGGAGAAATACCAGAGCCAGCAAAATTCCAAGCTGGGCCGAAGAAATCGTTGCTCCCGTAGTCGGAGACACAAACTTATTCATACAAAGCTGCTGCATGATCAGCCCTGCTGTACTCATTCCGATTCCTGTACACAGAATTGCCAGAAGCCGCGGAATCCTTGAAATCAGAAACAACCGGATCACTTCCGGATCTCCCTGCATCAGCGACGCCAGATCCGCATCCATTACCCCGATAAACAGAGAGCAGACAGAAACTACGAACAACACCGCCGCCAATATGATTGTCGATACATATTTTTTGATACCACCACCTCCATTAGTTTTTATTTACTTTTGTTAGTTTTAGCTAACATATGTGTAAAAAAATATGTCTTGTCTACTGACAAAAAGACTATACACAATTCACTCACATTTCGCAATACCTTACTTTTTAGTATGTATATGCTTTTTTGCATACCGATTGGCAAACCGGTGTGCCGCATCGATCAGTGCCCTGACCTCCACGCCTTCTTCTGAAAGACGGTAACGGATCACGGAGGGCTTCTTTTCCTTAATTACTTCCCTGTATAAAAGCTTCGCATCCTCCAGTTCTTTCAAATTCGAATATAACACTTTTTCCGAAATACCCGGGATTTCCTTTTTTAACTCCGAAAATCGATTATCCCCCTGCAGAATATGCCACAAGATCTTCAGCTTCCATTTCCCTCCGATCAGACTGTGTGTCAGGATCAGCGGACAGTGATCTTTCTTTATTTTGATGTCTGCCATGCAAAAAAACTCCTTCCTAAAATAGTTCTTTACAAAAGTCACTTCTGTATTTTATAAAATTGCAGATCATTTTGCAAGATTTTTTTAGAAAGGAGCTTCCCCTACAATTCTTCTCTTGTTACATCCTTCAGCCATTTATAGCTCTTGTACCGGCGCCAGGTGATCGGAATCTTAATGATCTCATCACTCATCAGGATCATATACACCACAGGAACGCTGCAGTGGAACACAAACGCTGCGAGCGCACCAAATAAAATCGAGCACCCCCACATGGTAGACATATCCAGCAGCAAACCAAACCGGGTATCTCCTCCGGATCGGAAGGTTCCCACGACCATCGTTGTATTGAACGCCTGCCCTACCACAAAATAGGACATTACAAAGAACATGAACCACATATACCCCTTTGCTGTTTCAGACAGAGTCATCGTCTCTGCCATAACCGGTGAGATCAGAAGGATCAGCACACCTCCCACAACTCCCATAATCACACTGAGCCATACGAACCTCTTTGCATATGCTTTTGCATGCTCATACTTTTTCTCTCCAATGGTTTTGCCCAGATAGATTGCTGTCGCACTGGAAAGTCCGAATGCTACCACTGTTGCGAGCTGTCTGGCCACCTGTGCGACCGAATTCGCCGCAACCGCAGCACTTCCCATATGACCAAGCACTGCCGTATTGGTCGCAGTTCCAAGTCCCCAGAGCACCTCGTTTAAGATCACCGGGAATGCGTATTTCAGAAAATCCATATTTAAAACGTGCTCTGTTTTAAAAAAGTAGATGATCCTGAACTTGATATCTTTGTTCCACACTTTCGAGTACACACATACCAGTACCATCTCCAGGATTCTGGAAACTAGCGTTCCGATTGCTGCACCCTGCACGCCCATGGCGGGCATTCCGAGAAGTCCGAAGATCAAAATGGCATTGATCGTAATGTTGCAGAGCAGGGAACACAAATATACCACCGTTGCCACAACGACCCGTTCCACACTTCGCATAATATAAAGATAAGTCTGTGTGATTCCCATAAAAATGTAAGAAAAACTGACGATCCGCAAATACTTCACGCCCTCCTTAATCACCTCAGGTTCACTTGTAAATATCCGCAAAAGCTGCTCTGGCATGATCTGCGCTGCCAGAAAGAATAATGCAGTCACAAAAACCGCAGCCCGCATTCCAAGACCCAAAATCTTCTCAATTGTCCGCAGATCCTTTTTCCCCCAGTACTGTGCGGTCAGAACCGTTGCTCCGGATGTCAGCCCGAACAAAAACAACGTCATAATATACTGCACCTGCCCTGCAAGAGAAGATCCGGACAGCGCTGTCTCTCCTACGCGCCCCAGCATCACCACATCCGCAGCCGTTACACCCACATTGATCAGATTCTGAAGCGCCATCGGAATGACCAGCGCCAGTACACTCAGATAAAAATGCTTCCAGTCAATCTGCAGCTCATTTTCCTTTTTTCTCATAAACATCTTTTCTCTCCCATAAATTCCTTTTTCTTGTTTTTCCATCCCCTTTGCCAAAATTTGAAAAACACATGGCAATTATAACATGTTTTGAGATTTATCATATACTATACAGAATAAAATTTTTCAAAAGGTATTTCTTATGACATCATGTAATTATGAAACAGACTATTCTACTGTTATCGGCGAGCGGATTTTGCCGTTCGTTTTTTTGCTCAATACGGAGACTTCCGTTTTAACCCCAAAACCGGGATAATACCAACGATTTTGCTATGATATTGCAGGTGTTGGAACAGACACACCTCTCTATGCAGACTTAAGCCATTTCCTGCTTGATATCTGCAGCGCGATCACGCAGGAAGATATCCTGGATGTTACGGTCGTAATCGACGGAAACCCCCAGAACGTAATCTGAGGTGAAAATGTAGAACTCAAAACAATCCAACATCCGGATCCGCCAACCGGATGTACGGGACTGAAATTCGATTTCCCACTGGATAAAGTGGATGGTGAGATGCAGGTCTGCTTTTCTCTTGTCAGACCTTATGCGGTCGGCCCAGTCAATCTCTGTCTTTTCGGCGGCGGTCAGACAACTTCCGGCCTGACCATATGCGGACCTTCATGCGGTTCCACAGAATCCTGTGAATCTACGTTTTACCAGAAAGAAACCGTTTGCGTTCCTGTAACGGTCTCCCCGTTTGCACATCCCGGAACCGCCAGAACAATCTGCTGCGGCGATCCTGTCATCCACACCGGTCCACAGTGTCCGGGCAGCAAAACCTCCTGCACGTTTACTGTAACCCAGAGTCTCTGCATCCAGATCCCGATTGCTTTTGGTGCCGTTATTGAAACCGGAGAGGCTTCCGTCCAGTGCGGCGAGGCTTCCGAAACACCTTGCGACTGCTCCGATGAACCTTCCGTCGAAACTCCAGTTGAGAGAACCCAGCCGGAAACCAGAGAACGCAAATTTTTCACCCGCTAGACTATTTTTAAACCGTCTGTTTAAAAAATAGTCTGCAGTAACAGTCAAAGAGTAAAAATCCTTTCCAACCGGATTTTTGCTCTTTTTCATGTTCTGTCTTTATATTATAATAAACAAAGAGATTATTTTATAAAGGAGCTGGTTTTTATGTCACTGCATGCCAACGAAATCGATGTCATCCTGGATGTGGTGTTCAATCACACCGCAGAAGGAAACGAACTCGGCCCGTGCTTTTCATTCAAAGGCTTTGACAACAACATTTACTACATGCTGACACCGGACGGATACTACTACAATTTCAGCGGATGTGGAAATACCTTAAACTGCAACCATCCGGTTGTAAGGGAGTTGATCTTAGACTGTCTGCGCTATTGGGTCACTGACTACCGGGTAGACGGTTTCCGTTTTGATCTGGCTTCCATTCTCGGAAGAAATGAAGACGGCTCTCCGATGAGTCAGCCTCCCCTTCTGCAGAGCCTTGCCTTTGATCCGATCCTTGGAAATGTAAAGCTCATTGCCGAAGCATGGGATGCGGGCGGACTCTATCAGGTTGGCTCCTTTCCGTCCTGGAGACGCTGGGCCGAATGGAACGGACGCTACCGGGATGACATGCGGCGTTTTCTAAAAGGGGATGACGGGCTTCATGAGACTGCTCTGAAACGGATCTTGGGTTCCCCGGATTTATACAATCCGCAGTACCGCGGGGGAAATGCTTCCGTCAATTTTCTAACCTGTCACGACGGATTTACACTGTGCGATCTATACAGCTATAATCAGAAGCATAACGAGGCAAACGGCTGGAACAATACCGACGGCTGTGATGACAACCACAGCTGGAACTGCGGAGAAGAAGGAGAAACTTCCAATCCCGAAATCCTCCGCCTGCGGCTGAAAATGATGCAAAATGCCTGTGCACTGCTGATGTGCAGCCGTGGTACACCAATGTTTTTATCCGGAGATGAATTTGCAGATACGCGATTTGGCAACAACAATCCATACTGTCAGGATAACGAAATCTCCTGGCTGGACTGGAGTCTGCTGTCCAAAAATCAGGCTCTGTTTGCGTTCTTTCAATATATGATCGCATTTCGTAAACAGCACCCGGCCATCCGCAGAGATCTGGAGCCGAGCTACACCTCATATCCTTCCATGAGCGGTCACGGACTCACCCCAGAGCCGCCTGTTCCTTCCTCAGATTCTCACACTGCCTGTGTGATGTTCGCAGGATTTGATGAAAAGACCGGACAGGAAGATCTTGTATTTCTTGCAGTCAACGCACACTGGATTGCAAAACAACTTGTGCTCCCATCCCTTCCAAACGGTTATGTCTGGAAGATTGCAGTCAATACCGGAGACTTGCTGCATCAGACATTTTCGGGGAACGATATGCCGACTGCAGGATAGACTGTTTTGCTGGGAGAGCGATCTGTTATCGTATTTACAGGCATAAAACAAGCAGAGACAGCCTCTCTATGAGACTGTCTCCGCCTGGCTTCATTCTGAATTTTATTCTTCCCCTTCAAAGGCTTCTTTTACTTTATCCATGAAACCTTTTCTTTTGGTTTTTTTCTCGCTTTTTTCCGGATTACTGTCATTTTGATGCAGTGAGTTTCCACTCAGTTCATCAAATCTGCGCAGTGCCTCTTTTGCCTCTGCACTGAGTTTTTCCGGCGTCTGAATCACCAGTGTCACATAGTGATCTCCACGCACTGCGGAATTTCTCAGAGACGGAACTCCCTTGCCTTTTAATCGTACCTTTGTATCAGTCTTTGTACCTGGCTTAACATTGTAGATTACCGCTCCGTCCACAGTCTGGATCTTCACATCTCCACCGAGCGCTGCCTGCGCAAATGAAATCGGCACTGTTGAGAAAATGTGCATATCCTGACGTTGGAAGATCGGATGTCTGGATACGTTCACCTCGACCAGAAGATCTCCTCTCGGACCTCCGTTTGTACCCGGCTCTCCTTTTTCGCGAATACGTACACTCTGTCCGTTGTCAATTCCTGCAGGAATGGTCACTTCAATCTTCTTCTTACTTGAAGTGTATCCTGTTCCGGAGCAAGATGTACATTTTTCCTTGATCACCTTACCGGAACCACCACAGTTCGGGCAGGTCTGGACATTCTGTACCGTTCCGAAAAAGGACTGGCTCGTATAGACAACCTGACCTTTTCCTCCACACTTTGGACACGTCTCCGGAGAAGTCCCCGGTTTTGCACCTGTTCCTCCACATGTCGTACATGGATCTTTTAAAATCACTTCCAGTTCTTTCTTGCAGCCAAACACAGCTTCCTCAAATGTAATACGGATGCTCTTTCGGATATTCGCGCCTTTCATTGGGCCATTGTTCGCACGGCCGCCTCTTCTTCCGCCGCCACCAAACAGATCCCCGAAAATGTCTCCGAAAATATCTCCAAAATCTGCGCCGTTGAAGTCAAAGCCTCCAAATCCGCCAGCACCGCCTGCGCCGCCTTCAAACGCAGCATGACCGAACTGGTCGTACTGACGACGTTTTTCAGCATCACTCAGTACCGCATAGGCTTCGGATGCTTCTTTGAATTTCTTTTCTGCTTCGGCATCGCCCGGATTCATATCCGGATGGTACTTTTTCGCCAGTGCACGATACGCCTTTTTGATCGCAGCATCGTCAGCATCCTTGCTTACACCAAGCACCTCGTAATAATCTCTTTTTGACTCCGCCATAATAATCTACCTTTCATCCTTGATCCAACTCATAACCAAACAGGCGAGGGCACACCGCCGGAGCCTGAAAGACATGCCTTCCAGACTCCGGAAAAAGAGTGCTCTCTCCCGTCAGATTGGTCTCTTAAACTTCTTTGTAATCTCCGTCTACTACGTCATCTCCCTGGAATCCTTCCGGAGCCGGACCTGCTTCCGGTGTCGGTCCGCCTGCAGCGCCTGCTGCTGCACCAGCCTGCTCATACATCTTTGTAAACAGTTTCTGTGCACTTTCCATCAGTTTGTCTTTTGCTGCTTTGATTTCAGCAACCTGTGCATCGGATGTATCTTCCGGTGTAGATTTTGCAAGGATATCCTTGAGCGCCTGTACATCAGCTTCTACAGAAGATTTATCTGCTGCATCCAGTTTGTCTCCCACTTCTTTGAGTGCTTTTTCTGTCTGGAATACCATCGCATCAGCTTCGTTTCTTGTATCGATCGCTTCTTTTCTCTTCTTATCCTGTGCTTCGAATTCAGCAGCTTCTTTGACTGCTTTGTCGATATCTGCATCGGACATATTAGATCCTGCTGTAATTGTAATATGCTGTTCTTTTCCTGTTCCCAGATCTTTTGCAGATACATTTACGATACCATTTGCGTCGATATCGAATGTAACCTCGATCTGCGGGATTCCACGTGGAGCCGGAGGAATTCCATCCAGTCTGAACTGTCCGAGAGACTTGTTGTCTCTTGCGAACTGTCTTTCTCCCTGTACAACGTTGATATCAACTGCTGTCTGATTATCTGCTGCTGTAGAGAAGATCTGGCTCTTCTTTGTAGGAATTGTTGTATTTCTCTCGATCA